>Ga0316192_10000856_pt1 | contig 22307 bp, 20 predicted proteins | sample MerIslwburrow_MG_FD_204931 | JGI IMG/M metagenome (GOLD analysis project Ga0316192, IMG submission 204931) | Coastal sediment microbial communities from Maine, United States - Merrow Island worm burrow | ecosystem: Environmental > Aquatic > Marine > Coastal > Sediment | place: USA: Maine...
ATCCGACCCGCAATTTCGGCTGGAAGACGTCCTGGATAGCATCCAGGCGACAGCGTATCTGTGGGACTTCGGCACGGACGAGATCGCGTGGGCTGGCAATGCCTCCTCGGTTTTGGGCGGGGTGGATATTTCCAAGTTGCGCCAAGCGCGGGCCTACGCCCTGCACATCGATCCGGACCATTCCTCTGCCCGCTATGACGGCGTGACGGGCGGTCCGCGGGCAGCGCCCAGCGCGGAGCTTCCTTATGCGCTGCAATACCGGTTTCTGCCAGAGGGGCGCCGGAGCGATGCCGCGGTATGGCTCGAGGATCATGGTGTTTGCTTTACCGATGCGAAAGGTAGCCCGGTTCGTGCGCAAGGAACCCTTCGAGTGATTGCCGATCTCCGACGGGCCGACCGTATGCACGGCACCGGAGAACATGAGGAGCAGCCGGGCTTGCTGAACAGGACCGCGCTTGCCCAAACCGTTTCGAGCCTCCTATCCGCCCAGACCAAAACAGCGGCCAAGGGCGTTTTCCTCCTGGTAGGAATCAACGACTTGACGCGGATCAACGAGACGTATGGCTACCATGTGGGCGATGAGGTCATTTCCATCATGGGCGAGCGCCTTAGAGGTGTTGTGCGCGGACGCGACTGCCTTGGCCGGTTCTCGTCGAACAAGTTTGGGATCGTCCTGCACAATTGCGATGCACACGAGATCGAGCCGGTCGCCCGGCGCCTGATGGCCGTTGTCGACGGCAATATCGTGGATACGAGCGCCGGTGCGGTCGCCGTGACCGTTTTGGTGGGTGCAGTCCAGCTCCCTTATCACGCGGGGAACTCTCAGGAGGCGATAGGCCGAGCTTTGCAGGCTATCGGTCGCGCGCGCACGAATCCCGGCGGCCGCTTCTGCTGTTATGTGTCCTGCGAGCGCCGGGAACTCGAACGGCAGCACAATGTCACTATCGCCGATGAGATCATTCGTGCACTGAACGACCGCCGCATGATGATCGCGCTCCAGCCTATCGTGACATCGCGGCTTTACGAGCCGGAACTGTACGAGTGCCTTTTGCGCCTACGGTGCCTCGACGGCTCCATATTGAAGGCGAGTGAAATCATTCCCGTCGCTGAGCAGTTTGGGTTGTCGCGGCTTGTCGATCATCGCGCGCTTGAATTGACGGTCGACTTGTTACGCTCATCGCGCGAGACCAAGCTTGCGCTAAATGTCTCGGCAATGACCATGACGGATCGTCAATGGGTCGATGCGCTTGAGGCTCTAACGGGCAAGGATCGCACGCTGACGGAGCGGTTGACCGTGGAGATCTCGGAGATCGCGGCGACGTGCGATATCGAAGCCACGTCCGTGTTTATTGGCCTCCTAAAGGATTCAGGTTGCCGGGTCGCGCTCGACGATTTCGGTGCCGGTTACACCTCGCTGCGCGATCTCGGCGTCGATATGGTCAAGATCGACGGGTCCCTCATTGAAAATCTCGGATCGGCCCCGGAAGACGAAGTGTTTGTGCGTAAGCTGATCGATCTGGCACACAGCTTTGGCCCCATTGCCGTCGGCGAATGGGTGGGCGGTGAGCAGTCAGTGAGCATGCTGGAGAAAGCCGGTGTCGCGTATCTGCAGGGCGACTTCTTCGGAGCGCCCAAGCTCTACGAGGACACGTCCGCGGTGAACCCTGCCAGAGTGGCGGGCTAGACTGCGGACACGCGTCTTGGCGATGCCCGACTAGTTTCCGCGCTGCTCATCGCGGCCCCTGAGCCGGGTCGCCAATGTCGAGAGGAGGGGGTCGTGCACCCCTAGGGCCTCCAAGTGCTCCACAGTGTTCAACACATAGTCGATATTGGCGCCAGCCTGCCCATGGCAGTCGCGGACAATGCGCTCTTGCGCCTCCAGGTCTAGCACTCCCGCATATTGCGGATGGGATGTGTCAGCAAGGTACGTCAGGGCCGTAACCGTTTGCCCAGACCAATCGGCAAGTTCCACGCCGCGATACGCTTCCACATAGACGTCTGTCACCTGCTCCCGATCGCGCAGATAGGAAATTGTCTGGTTCTCAGAGCCCGGCGCGATGCGAAAAGCCACGCCGTGGCATTCGCCGCCGTGGTCGAGGCCTAGCACCAGGCCCGGCTTCTCCAGTGTCCCGCGATGCAGGATCGAGTAGACGCAGAGCGCCCGGTGCAGCCCCCCCAGGCGCGCGGGGCATTGCACATCGAACGGGAACCCCGGACGCCACATGAGAGAGCCATAACCGAACACCCAAAGCTCAGACATGCGTACTGTCTTAGAGGATTTCTGACGTTTCCTGAAGGTGCTGTTGAACGTGCGCCGCCTGCGGCAAATGCGTTTCAGTTGTGCACAAGCTTTGATTGTGAAACAGCTCCATTGCCAAACTCAAGTTATTATTCGGGTCGAATGACCTCTGCCGGAGGAGTGCCATGAAGGATATGTACGAAGGCAGAACCGCGGATGCAGACATTTCCGCAGCCGTTAAAATTGCAGTTTGAGAAGCCGCCAAAGAACACGGTCCAGGTTTTTCTTGGGACCTCGTGAAAATTGATGGATCGCATGGAAGCGTACCATTTGAAGTCGGCGTTACGATAAAGGTCAAATAGCCCTAGTCCTCGTGCCCGTGCGGGCGGCCGAAATCGGCGTCCGCCGTGTCCTGCCCGGCATCAATGATGCCGCGCCGGATCGTGCGGGTCCGGGTGAAGAGGTCTTCAAGCGCTTTACCGTCGTCCCAGCGGATCATACGCTGGAGCGCAGCCAGGTCCTCGGTGAAGCGGCCCAGCATTTCCAGCACGGCTTCCTTGTTGTTGAGGAACACGTCCCGCCACATCACCGGGTCGGAGGCGGCGATGCGCGTGAAGTCGCGGAAGCCGCCAGCGGAAAATTTGATCACCTCCGATTGGGTAACCTCTTCCAGATCGGCGGCGGTGCCGACGATGTTGTAGGCAATGAGATGAGGCACGTGGCTCGTGATAGCGAGGACGATGTCGTGGTGCTCGGGCGTCATTGTCTCAACGTGCGAGCCAAGTCCGCTCCACATGGCGGTGACCTTCGCAAGGCTTGTCTCTGTCGTCCGCTCACACGGCGTAAGAATGCACCAGCGTCCCTCGAAGAGTTCCGCAAAGCCTGCCTCTGGCCCAGAATGCTCCGTGCCTGCAATGGGGTGCCCGGGGACGAAGGCGACGTGGCCGGGGAGTTCAGCCAAGATCTTTTCGATCACAGCCGTCTTGACCCCACCCACATCCGTCACAACGGCGCCATCTGCAAGGTGCGAGGCGAGGGACGTCACCGCGTCCGCCATCGCGCCAACTGGAACCGCGACTAGGACAAGCTCGGCGTCTTCCACGGCCTGTTGCGGGGTCTCTGCGATGGCATCGCAAAACCCAAGGTCGCGCGCTCGCGTGCGGACATCCGCCGAGCCGTCGTAACCGGTCACAGTGGCGCTAAGCCCGCGCGCCTTCAAACCGCGCGCGATAGAAGAGCCAATGAGCCCGAGCCCAACGATCGCAACTTTGCTGAACATTGGCTCGCTCATGTGCGGTTCATGAAGGCGGTTAGTGCATCGAGTACTGCGTGGTTCTCAGCCTCTGTGCCGATCGTCATGCGGAGCGCATGGAGAAAGCCATATTCCTCCACGCGCCGCAAGATGATGCGTCGCTCATGCAAAAAGGCGTCGGCTTCCGCTGCGGTCATGCCGGGTTCTTCCGGAAAATGCACGAGCAGGAAGTTTGCTGCGCTCGGTGTCGTGCGCAGGCCGAGTGCGCTCAGCCGCGCCGCCATGTCGCCAAGCCAAGCCTCGTTATGCGCAATGGCTGCGTCCATATGCGGCTGATCGTTGAGCGCCGCCACACCGGCTGCGATCGAAGGGCCCGTCACATTAAAAGGACCTCTTATCCGGTTCAGCACCCCGGCGATGGCGGAGGGACAATACGCCCAGCCGATCCGCAAGGCGGCAAGCCCATAGATTTTCGAGAAAGTGCGCGTCATCACCACATTTTCGTTTCGTGCGACAAGCGCGATCCCGGCCTCGTAGTCGTGCGCCCGCACATATTCGGCATAGGCCGCATCCAGCACGAGAAGGACGTGTTCGGGGAGCCCCGCATGCAGCCGCTCGATCTCATCGAAGGGCAGATATGTCCCGGTGGGGTTATTGGGGTTCGCAACGAACACCATGCGCGTGGCCGGGGTCACGCGCGCCAAAATCGCATCGACGTCGGCGGTGAAATTTGTCTCTGGCGCCACGACGGGGCGCGCGCCACGCGCAAGGATCGCGATCTTGTAAACAAGGAAGCCATGTTCAGTGTAGATCGCCTCATCGCCCGGCCCGATATAGGCCGCGGCCAGAAGGTTGAGCAATTCGTCCGACCCCGACCCGCAGACGATCTGCGCTGGCTCAAGGTCATAGCGGAGCCCCAGCGCCTCGCGCAAAGGACGCGCTGAGCCGTTCGGATAGCGGGACAGGCGCGCGGCTTCGCCAAGATAGGCCCCGACCGCCTTCGGGCTCGGTCCGAGGGGCGTTTCGTTGGACGACAGCTTCACGATCACGCCTGCGCCAGGCAGCGTGCTCGTGCCTGGCACATAGGGCGCGATATCCAGAATGCCTGGACGGGGCCCCGGTCCAATTCTGGCTGCGACTGGGTTGGGGGCCGTCGGTTTGGCAGCCATTCGTTTGGCAGCCATGAGATTTGCTCCTTTTTGGGGCGTGAAACACTACGATGGGCTTCTCATACGGCGATTTCTTAAGCCAAGGCAAAGAAAAGATTGACTTTAAAGGATGAGGCCAACGCTAACGCGCCATTGTATAATTCCTGGTCATATTGGCAGGATGCGCGCGGCATGGCGCCGGCGCGTGACCGAACAGATTGTCTCGAATAGGCGCGATTTACGATGAATGAGACCCCGGGAGCGGACAGCTTCGCCGAACTCAAGCGGCGTGAGCAGATCGTCAATCCTCATAGCGAAGTGGTGCATTTTCCTGCGAGCGAGGGCCTCCCGCTCGACAGCGGGGGTCTGCTTGCGCCATTTTCCGTCGCCTATCAGACCTACGGCACGCTGAATGCGGACAAGTCCAACCTGATCTTGGTCTGTCATGCTCTGACCGGCGACCAGCATGCCGCCAGCCTCCATCCTGTGACCGGTAAGCCCGGCTGGTGGGAGACCATGATCGGGCCCGGCAAGCCCATCGATACGGACCGGTATTTCGTCCTGTGCCCCAACGTGATCGGTGGCTGCATGGGATCTACGGGGCCAAGCTCCCTCAACCCGGAGACGGGACGCACCTACGGGCCGGAATTTCCAGTTATCACACTGCGCGACATGGTTCGCGCTCAAGCCCGGCTTCTCGACCACCTCGGCATCGATCAAGTCTTGAGTGTGATCGGCGGCTCCATGGGCGGCATGCAGGTGCTCGAATGGGCGGCGACCTATAAGGAGCGCGTCTTCTCGGCGATCCCGATTGCGTGCGCGGCAAGGCACTCCTCGCAGAACATTGCCTTCCATGAGGTGGGCCGTCAGGCGGTGATGGCCGACCCGGACTGGTGTGACGGCCGCTATCTGGAAGAGGGCAAGAGCCCGCGCAAAGGGTTGGCGGTTGCGCGCATGGCCGCGCACATCACCTATCTGTCCGACCAGGCGCTGCACACGAAGTTCGGCCGCAATTTGCAGGACCGCGACCAGGTGACGTTCGGCTTTGATGCCGACTTCCAGGTGGAGAGCTATTTGCGCCATCAGGGAATGAGTTTCGTCGATCGTTTTGACGCAAACTCCTATCTCTACATCACTCGCGCTATGGATTATTTTGACATTGCCGCCGATCATGGCGGCGTGCTTGCGAACGCCTATGCCGGGACTAAGACGCGGTTTTGTCTCATCTCGTTCACCTCGGACTGGCTGTTTCCCACGGAGGAGAGCCGCGAGGTGGTGCATGCGCTGAACGCGGTCGCCGCCAATGTGAGCTTTGTCGAGATCGCCTCGAACAAGGGCCATGATGCCTTCTTGCTCCACGAGCCGGAGCTGTTCGATACGGTTCGCGGGTTCTTGAACGCCGCCGCGCGCTGGCGTGGCATCGACGGCACAAGCGCGAGCACGTGAGCATGGATGCGCCGGTAAACCCAATGGGCTTGCGCTCCGCCGACGCGAGCCGTGTCGATTTGCTGCTGATCGCCGAGATGGTGTCGCCTGGGTCCCGGGTACTGGACATCGGTTGCGGTGATGGCGCGCTGTTGCGGATCCTTGCCGAGAAGCATGGCGTGGATGGCCGCGGCATCGAACTCAGCCAGGCCGGTGTGAACCAATGCGTGGCCCAAGGCCTGTCGGTGATCCAGGGCGATGCGGACACCGACCTTGAATATTACCCCGACGGCGCCTTCGACTACGCAATCCTATCGCAGACCATTCAAGCGACGCGTAATCCGAGGCTCGTGTTGCAGCAGCTCTTGCGGATTGGGAAGCGCGCGGTGGTGTCGTTCCCGAATTTCGGCCATTGGCGGGTGCGGACCCAGCTGATGTTCGGCGGACGCATGCCCCGCACCGATAATCTCCCGGAGACGTGGTACAGCACGCCCAATATCCATTTCTGCACGATCAAGGATTTTCTGGCGCTGTGCGATGAGATGGGCGCCAACGTCGAACGGGCCGCAGCACTCAATGCCCTTGGCACGAAGCTCCGCTCCATGCCTCTATCGTCGCAAAATTTCTTCGGCGAGCAGGCGATCTTTCTGCTCTCGCGTTAGCCGCGGCGTCGCCACGCCTGCGGGGATGGGCACGATGCGGCGGCGCATGGAGCGTTCGGTTTCGCGCAAGGGGCTGCCCGCATAGACTTGCTTGGTCGCCTCCAAAATTATGACGCCGGAGAAGGCAGGCCAAAGGATATCGCCGAGCCGCTCCCAGAAATCCGGCCATCGCGTCAGAACGCGCCAGTTGAAGGGCGGAAGGTGAAGCACGTAGTGCCAGCTCTCGGGCTGGAACATGGCGTCCTTCAAGAGCCGAGTGAGCTGACTGCGGCTGAAAGGGCTTCCATAGCCGAAGGGTGTCGTATCGAGGCGCGCCCATAAGCCTCGCCGGTTCGGGACCACGATCAGGATGCGGCCACTCGGCGCCAGCACCCGCCAGATCTCGCGAAGGAGGGTGTGCGGATGCTCCGACCACTCCAGCATATGCACCAGGAGAATATGGTCAGCGGACTCATCGTCCAAGGGCAGGTCTGTCTCCGAGACGAGGGCGACTTGCGAAGAGGCACGCTCGGGCCATGGCATGGCGCCGAGCCGTGCCGGGGCCAGCGCGCCAATACAGGCCGCTTCTTTACGAAATTCGGCGAGGTAAGGCGTCACGTAGCCCAAGCCGAACACGCGCTTGCCGCGGACATTCGGCCATAGCGCCCGGAATCGCGGGCGCAAAAGCCGCCGCACCATGAGCCCCAGGCGGCGGGCATAGAAGTTTCGAAGGTCGATGGCGTCGAGATGCATGGCTCAGACTTAGTTGTGGCGCGCCTTGATTTGGGTTTCGTTGCGACCGGTTTCAATCCAGAGGCGTGAGGGGTACGGTCCAGGCGACAATGCCAACCCGCACCCGCAATCGCGAAGAGAATGACATGGCCAAGCTCGAAATTTATCAATTTCCGACCCGTGCCGACAATTACGGCGTTTTGCTACACGACCCTGAGACAGGGGCCACCGCGGCGATCGATGCACCCGAGGCGGAGCCCATTTTCGCGGCGCTCGCGGATAAGGGATGGGATCTCTCGGACATTCTCGTCACCCATCATCACGGAGACCACACGGCCGGCATTGGGGCCTTGAAGAAGAAATTTGGATGCACGGTCTACGGCCCCGCGCGGGAAGCGGGACTGATTTCGGGGCTCGATGTGGAGGTGAAGGAAGGCGACACGGTTGCGGTTGGGCACGCGGATGCGACCGTCATCGACACGCGCGGCCATACGCGCGGGCATGTGAGCTATCATTTTCCAGACGAGGCAGCGGTTTTCGTTGGCGACACACTCTTCTCCGTCGGGTGCGGAAAATTGCTTGAAGGCGATGCGCCGACCATGTGGGAGTCGCTTTCGAAGCTTGCCAGCCTCCCGCCCGAGACGCGCCTCTATTGCGGCCATGAATATACCGGTAACAATTGCCGGTTCGCACTGACGATCGAGCCAGAAAACGAGGTGTTGCAGGCACGGACTGCCGAGGTCGCGGCGAACGATGCCAATGGCCGTCCTTCCCTGCCGACAACGATTGGCCAGGAACTCGCCACCAATCCCTTCTTGCGTGCCTCAAGCCCTGCCATTCAAGCTCGGCTTGGGATGGAGGGTCAGCCGCTTGAGGCTGTGTTCGGCGAGGTGCGCAGGCGCAAGGACCGTTTCTAGTGGAGCCGTCTCCGAGCGCCGAGGAGATCATCGCGCATCTGGCTCTCGAGCCTCACCCCGAGGGCGGCTGGTACCGCGAGACATTCCGAGACGAACCCGGGCATCAGGGCCGGCCCCATTCCACGGCCATTTTGTTTCTATTGGCGCAGGGTGAGGTGTCCCACTGGCATAGAATCGATGCTGTGGAGACCTGGCACTGGTATGGCGGCGCGCCTCTTGTGTTGAAGGTCGCGGACGATGCGGGTGTTCAAGAGTTCAGGCTTGGGCCCGATCTGTTTGCCGGGGAGCATCCGCAAGCCATCGTCCCGGCTCATGCTTGGCAGAGTGCAAGAAGCCTTGGGGGTTGGTCCCTGACAGGGTGCACCGTGGCACCAGGCTTCCACTTCGATGGGTTCGAACTCGCGCCCGAAGGCTGGGAGCCATAGAGGTCAGAAGCAAGGGGAGCCTTTGGCCCTCATAACCCCCCCGCTCGCGCCCGGCAGGCATCCTCGCATGGCATCTCAGCGATCGCTGTTGTGCGGCAGGATGCTGAACCATTGATTGCGCCGAATGTTTTCCGGGAGCGTGACAGGATCGCATCCACTGATGCTGCGGAGAACGACGGGCAGCGAGATCTGGTCCTGGTAGGTCCAGCTCTCGGTTTTTCGGCCCACCAGAGATCGTTCACACGCTTGAGCCGCTCCGCGAGGGGCTCTCGTCTGGCTATCATGCCGGTGGCAAAGAGACCGCCGTGTGGGGGGACGAGCGACCTGTAGGCTTCGGCCTGCTGGTTAACCGGCAGACCACGATATTTTCGCAATGTCAGGCTGCCTGTGGCCTCCTCGTAAATGCAGTCCCGATCCGGATGCACGAACATGGTCCAGTCACCCGCGCCAAGTTTCGCGCGCATGTCGCTCACGAAGGCCGGACTGTTGATTTGGAAGCTCGCGTCGATCCAGATTGACAGGTCGGCCGGTCGACCCAGCGAAAACGGGGCATACGCATCCGCCAGATGGCCATCGGGGAATATCCGGCGGCTCAGTAACTTGAAGTGCTTGGACTGCATTCTGGAATGGAGCTGGGAATCGCGCGGGACATGAATCACGTGCCATTCTCCAACACGAGCGGGCATCTGATCGTCCGTGAAGCAGACAAAATCGTACGGTTGGTCTTGAGGCTCCAGCTGCTTCAGTGTGTCGTAGCCGCCAAAGATCGCCGTATAGGCAACCGTGCAATTCTTATGCTATCGCCGCCGACCGGGACCGACTGGCCTTGAAGGACTTAGTCGGCGAGCTGTCCGCCATTGATCGACAGAGTCGTGCCGGTGATCCATGCTGCCTCGTCGGCGGCGAGGAAGACGACGCAGCGCGCGACCTCTTCGGCCTCACCGAGACGTCCAACAGGGATTTGGCCGACAATGGCTTCCATCACCTTCTCGGAGACACCGGCCAAGAGCTCGGTGGCCACATAGCCAGGTGCGATGGCATTCGCCGTGATGCCCTTGCGGGCGCCTTCAAGCGCAACGGCGCGGGTGAAGCCGATCATCCCGGCTTTGGCAGCGCAGTAATTGGACAGGCCCAGCATGCCCTGCTGACCATTGATCGAGGAGATCGAGATGATGCGGCCGAATTTGCGGTCACGCATGCCGTTGATCACCTGGCGCGTTACGTTGAACACCGAGTCGAGATCGGTGCGCATGACTTGCGACCATTGCTCGGCACTCATCTTGTTGAGCATAGAATCGCGGGAAATACCGGCATTGTTGACCAGCACTTCGACCGGGCCGACTTCGCTCTCGACGGCGGCAACGCCCTTTTCACACGCGTCATAGTCGCCTACGTCCCATTTGAAGACCGAAATTGCGGTCTCCGCCTTGAACGCGTTGGCCGCCTCGTCATTGCCTGCATAGCTGGCGGCAACAGTGTAGCCCGCATCCTTCAGCGCCTTACTACATGCCGCGCCAATGCCGCGCGTACCACCAGTAACCAAAGCCACCCGTCCCATAGCATCCTCCCTTAGCGCGCTTCGGCGCCTGTTTCTTCAAGTGCCAAACCCAAGTGTGGGGCAGCTTGGGCCACCCCACACGAATTCGCCTCAAGCTTCAAGAGCGATGACCTCGTTGCGCGTCGCGCACGTGAACTAGGCGCGCTCCAGGCACATGGCAACGCCCATGCCGCCGCCGATGCATAGGGTCGCAAGGCCCTTCTTGGCGTCGGACTTTTGCATCTCGTGCAGCAGCGTGACGAGGACGCGCGTGCCCGAGGCGCCGATCGGGTGACCGATGGCGATAGCACCGCCATTGACGTTCACCTTGCTGCCGTCCCAGCCCATGTCCTTGTTTACAGCCAAGGCCTGCGCGGCGAACGCCTCGTTGGCCTCGACGAGATCAAGGTCGGTGACCTTCCAGCCTGCCTTCTCCAGCGCCTTGCGTGAGGCGGGGATCGGCCCGGTGCCCATAATCGTGGGATCGACGCCGGCAACCGCCCATGAGGCGATGCGGGCGAGCGGCGTCAGACCGCGCTTCTTGGCTTCCTCGGCGGACATCAGCACCACGGCGGCAGCGCCGTCATTGATACCCGATGCATTGCCCGCGGTGACCGTGCCTTCCTTGTCGAAGGCCGGACGCAGCTTGCCAATGTCCTCGACCGTCGCGCCTTCGCGAATGTACTCGTCCTGGTTCACGACGATCTCGCCCTTGCGGGTCTTGATGGTCACGGGCGCGATCTCATCCTGGAACTTGCCGGCCTTCTTGGCAGCTTCCGCCTTGTTCTGAGAAGCCACGGCAAAACCGTCCTGCTCATCGCGCGTCAGCTGCCACTGCTTGGCAACGTTCTCAGCGGTGTTGCCCATGTGGTAGCCGTTGAAGGCCTCCCACAGGCCGTCCTTGATCATCGAGTCGATGAACTTCACATCGCCCATTTTGTGGCCGTTGCGCAGGTTGGCGACATGGGGGGACAGGCTCATATTCTCCTGACCGCCAGCGACAACGATGTCAGCATCGCCGGTTGCGATCTGCTGAGCACCGAGAGCGACCGAACGCAGGCCCGAACCGCAGACCTGGTTGATGCCGAAGGCGGTGGCCTCCTGTGGCACGCCCGCTGCCATGGCAGCTTGCCGGGCCGGATTCTGCCCTTCGCCGGCGGTGAGCACCTGGCCCATGATCACTTCATTGACATCTGCGGCGTCCACGCCCGCGCGCTCCAGCGCTGCACGAATGGCCACTTCGCCAAGCTGATGCGCCGGTACGCTCGAAAGCGAGCCGCCAAACGATCCGACAGGCGTCCGTGCCGCACTGACGATTACGATTTCTGCGTCTTTCATTTCTTCCTCCCGACTGAAACTCGTTCCCGGTCATACCTCAGTGGTTTCCGGCTGGAAACCCCAACAAACGTCTGACGTTAAGCCTGTCGCCAAAGGCTCTGGTGCTGTGTACACCGAACGTGGTAATTATTTTCGCAGTTGCGGCATAGTGCGGCGTAGTGCGGCATCTGGTTTGGTTCCGGAAGAGGCCAAGGTATTAGGGCTTAGGAGCGGAAGACAATTGGCTAAGGACGCAAACCAAGAGAACCGGCCGGTTATTGTCAAGAAGTATGCTAACCGCAGGCTCTACAACACAGATACAAGCACGTATGTGACCCTTGAGGATCTCGCCGAAATGGTGCGCGCCGAGCGCGATTTCGTGGTCTACGACGCGAAGACTGGCGAGGACCTGACTCATGCGGTTTTGACCCAGATTATTGTCGAACAAGAGAGCCGCGGGACCAGTCTTCTGCCCATCGGGTTCCTGCGCCAGCTCATCCGGTTCTATGGCGACGGAATGCAGAGGCTGGTGCCAAGCTATCTCGAATTCAGTCTGGACTCGCTGACGAAGCAGCAGGAGCAGTACCGGCGGCGTTTCGCCGATGCTTTTAGCACAACCGCTTTCGATGCGGTGCAGGAGCAGGTTCGCAAGAATTTCGAGACCTTTGATCGTGCGCTCGGTCTGTTCACGCCTTTCGGGGCGGAGGGGACCGGATCGGCCGACGAGTCAGAGATTACTGACACAACGCCGAATAAGGCGCTCCCGCCGACGAAAGACAATATCGATACGCTCAAGGCCGAGCTCCAGGACATGCAAGAGCGTTTGGAGAAATTGTCCTCCAAATAACGGGGCTCGTCCGAAAACCCGTTCAACAAGAAATCAAAGGCCGCTGGGCGGCCTTCTTGCGGCCAGGGATTCTCTGCTAGGCAGCTGCGGCGGTCGCAGGTTGATGCTGGTGCAAAGCCGTTAGGTCCGCCTTCACGAATGCGCGCGTTCGCTCTGTGTCGGCCAGAAGGTGGATATGCACCTCGTTTGCGCCGATGTTCGCGCCTTCATGACGAAGGTGCGCGAGATTCAGCGTCATGGCATCGTCCTTGGTGTCGCCGAACACCAGCGCTTCGCGCGTCCCGTTCTCGTGGCGCCGGACCAAGATATAATTGGCCTGCGGCAGGGCCGGGCAGCCAACAAGCGTATAGACGCTGTGCAGGTAACGGCGGGCTGAGGCGCCACGCCAATAATGGAACGCCTGATCAAACGCCGCCTCGGCACAAACCAGCGCCGGCTCATCGACCGGGCCCAAATCAGCTGCGCCTGAAGAGGCAATCCCAGAAGCGTCTGAATGGCTCGTCCACATAAAAGCTCGTCCCGTTAACCTTGGTGACTTCACTTGAAATAGGTTGACCGATGACAATTTCAAGGCGTCGCCGTTCAGGTAATTTTGATAGAACAAAATATGAACTTAGGCGAATGACACGTCAAGCTTTTAAGTGTTAACAAGGGGTTAACGGTTTCCGGCCTCTTCGTTCGCCTCAGCCACAAGCCGGTCCGAGGCAGTTTCGATGGCCGTTTGCAGACGGGTCATGAACTCCGCCTTGGGAAGCCCTGGGGGAATAGGGTCGAGGATTTCGACGATTATGGTGCCCGGCTTCCGGTACCAGGTGCGTCGCGGCCAAAACAACCCGGAATTCAATGCGACAGGGACGCAAGGGACGCCAAGGGAATTGTAGAGCAGCACGATGCCGGTCTTGTAGGCGGGCGGGGCCCCTGGCGGCCGCCGTGTGCCTTCCGGGAAAATAATGATCTCGCGACCGGCCTCAACGCGAGACTTTGCGTGGCGCAGCATGGTCCGCAGGGCCGTAGGCCCCTTATCGCGGTCCACGGGGATCATCTGAAACTTGTTTGAGAACCAGCCGTGTAACGGGATCCAGAACAGCTCGCGCTTCATCAAGAGAGCGGGGTCGCGAAACACCGGGATGAGTGCGAAGGTCTCCCACGCGGACTGGTGTTTCGAGGCGACGAGCATTGGCGTGTCCGGCAGCCTCTCAAGGCCGCGCACCTCGAAATTCAGACCAACGATATGCTTCAGAAGCCAAAGTTCGGTCCGCGCATGGGCTTTCAACGCCTCCAGCGCCCATTTGCGCGGGGCTAGCAGCAACGGGCTGCCGAGGATCAAAAACAGCACGGTCGTGACGTAGAATAGGATTCCGAAAACGATCGAGCGGACCATCGTGGCTTATGGCTCCGGTTCGTCTGCGGGCGGCACGGAGGTGCCCTGCAACGTCATGCGCGCGAGATTGGTGGCCCAGAGCCGCCCGAGCGCAGGCAGATATTTCAGATATTCAGACAGGAGCAGCCGCGTGGTGCCTGGATATTCCCACCAGCGTTTTACCTGGACGTTGTTGTCCACGACAGGATAGGGCACGAGATCGATACCGGGCATGGCGCGCTCTAGTTCGGCGAGCGCGCGCGGCATGTGATAGTTGGAGGTCACGACAATCACCGACCTGTAACCATTGAGTGTGGCCCATCGTGCCGTTTCGGTGGCGTTGTCGATAGTGTTCAGCGCTGCCTTATCGATGTCGACGCAGCAGTCGAAATATCGCTGGCCTTCGGTGGTGAGCGTCTTCAATTGCTCAAGTGTCGTGCCGCGATTGACCCCAGTGATCAGGACCCGCTTTGCTTGGTTGTTGGCCATCAACTTCATGGCATCGTCTATGCGCGAAACGCCGCCGGTGAGCACAGTAATGCCGTCGGTCGCGTGGGCCGGATAGTCCGGTTCGCGGGCCATGCCATTGGCGAACACGATGAAGCCGATGATCAGCATAACGAGCAGCAGGATCGCCGCGTCGAAGAAAAGGCGGACAAAACCCACCGCTCCCCGAAAGCGATGGAAGTGCTCCGGGCGCTCATCCACGTCCTCGTCTCGGCCGATTTCGATGTCCTTTCTCAACAGGCACTCCGAAGGCGTCTGGCGCTGTGTAGAATCAATGTGCTGCGCAGAATAAGCCCATTCTGGGGCGTGCGGCATCGGCTTCAATAGCCTGCCTCATACACGCTTACGCATAGGTTTTCAGGACTCGAAAGACGCCGAGGCGCGATGTGATCATGCACAGCGCCGCGACAATGGCGACAATGATCACCAGAAGGAAATAGCCGCCGAGGTCCAGTTCCCCATTGCCAAGCAGGCGCCGCGCCTCAGCTTCCGTGACGGCGCCGCCGCCCAGCAGATGCAGCAGGAGTGGCAGCGCCAAGAACGTGATGGCTGCCGCAACCAAGCCGGCAAACCCCGCCCGCACCCCAAGTCCGAGGAAGTGACGTTCGAATTCGCTGGAGATGAAGCGCTCATTGGCGCCCACGAAATGCAGAACTTCGATGATCTCGCGGTTCGTGGTCATGGCGCTGCGTGTCGCGGACACAATCACTGCGATGGTGGCTGCGGCCACCAGTCCCAGCACAGCGATCCCGCCAAGTGCCGCCGAGCGCGTGATCAGTTTGATTTCCGATTGCCAGCGGCGGTGGTCGTCCAGCGTCACCCCTTCGAAATTCTGGCTGAGAGAATTCTTGATCGTGTCAATGTCGGGCGGGTTGGAGCGATCCAGTTCCACGGCGATCAGCCGCGGGATGGGCAGCGCCGAAAGTGCGGCAGTCGAGCCAAGCCACGGCTCGAGCAATTTTGCCGAATCGTCGGCGCTCAAGGGTTTCACCCGGGTGATGCCAGGCTGTTTGGCCATGAACAGAGCAACCAGGGTTATCTTCTTTTCGATATCCGCTGCGTTGATCGGATTGAGCTCGACGGTCACTTCGCTGGCAATATCGTCAACCCAAGCGCTGGCGGACTGGTAGACCATGTAGACGCTGCCAGCGGTCAGGCAGGCAAGAAATGTCATGATCGCGATCACGAGGGTCAGCGCCCGTCCCGCGACCGAGGCTGGCGGAACGATCTGAGAAGATGGCGCTTGAAAGCGCTGGGGGAGCCGCGCCGCGAGCATTCCGGGCATGATGCCGGCGAGCAGGCTTGTCCACGGATAGTTCTTGATATTGTTGAGGAACGTCACGGAGTGCTTCCCTAGGGGCCAACGAGTTGCGGCGTGCTGACCTTGAGCTGGCCCTCATAGAGCATGAGGCGTGGTGCTTCGAGCTGTTCCATCAGCGCATAGTCGTGAGTGGCGATGATGACCGACGTGCCGAGCCGGTTCAACTCGACGAACAGGCGGAGCAGGCGGTTGCCGATGGCAGGGTCTACATTGCCCGTGGGCTCGTCAGCCAGCAGCAGCTCGGGTCGTCCAATGACCGCTCTGGCGATCGCGGCGCGCTGTTTTTCGCCTCCAGACAAAGTTTCTGGATAGGCATGAATACGATTTCCAAGGCCGACCCAGTGTAGCAAATCTGTCACATCGTCGGCATAATCGCTCTCTCTGCGGCCCATTACACGCAAGGGTAAGGCGACATTTTCCCAGGTCGTGAGGTGGTCGAGCAGCCGAAAATCCTGGAACACGATGCCGATTCGGCGCCTCAGGGCTGCACGTCCGCTAGGGGGTAAATCGGCTAAATTCTCACCAAAAACGAAGATTAGGCCCCTGCTTGGGCGGATCGACATGAACAGCAGGCGCAGGAGCGATGTCTTTCCGGCTCCAGAGGGTCCTGTCAAAAAGTGAAAGGAGCCCGGATGTACGTGAAAGGCGACATCGCGCAAGATCTCCGGACCTGAGCCATAGCGTAGCCCGACATTGTCAAAGCGAATCACCCGACGTCCTTGCGCCTCTTAACATTGCCGAATACGGGTACTTTATGCTGAACTCTCCGTCCGGTATCAATGGTATAGGGTAACCGAACGGGGCGTCCCGCATATTCATGGTGTAGTGGGCGATTGCGGCAATCAAAATGGCAACACTAATTATTTGTCCAGCGTGCGGTACTCGGTACCAAATTAAGGCGGCATTTCCGCCGGAGGGCCGCAAGGTCCGTTGCGCAAAATGTAGTCACGTGTGGCAGGCAATGCCGGCAGAGCCCGATACGGCTTCGCCGCCGCCAGCCGCCCCGCCGCAGCCGGCCGCTGCGCCAAGGCCGGCTGCTGCGCCGCCGCCTGGTGCCGTGCCACCGCCTGCGGTCGAGCCACCGCCTGGGGCTGCGCCAGCGCCGAAGGCGCCGCCGTCTGTGATGCCGGCACCACCGCAAGCAACGCCGGCCCCACCGCGACCTCAGGCTCAGGCCCCGTTGACGCCTGAGATGCCGTCGATGCCTGCGGCGGATACAGATTTCGGAGCAGCCGGTCCTGCGGCGTCTGCGGCCGCAGCGGAGGTTGCTGTGCCACCGACCCCACCGGAGGCCGAAGAGGCGTCCAAGGGCGGCCTGTTCGGCAAGCTCATGGGGAGGACAAAGTCAGAGCCTGCCGCGCCTCCACCTGAGATAGCGCCGCCTGCGGATGTCGCGCGACCTCCGGCCGGAATGGCTGCGCCAGCCGATGCGCCGGGTGCATATGGTGATGCCTCGTTCGATGCAGGTTTCCCCGACGCAGGGTTCCCCGATACTGGCGAGGGGACAGACGCCGCGCTCGCGGACCCAGATCTGGTCGCCGCCGCCTTCGGTGAATCCGCCCAAAAGGCGAAAGCTCCCCGCAAGAAGCCGCCAGTTCTCGCCATCGGCTGGGGTCTCCTGGCGCTGATTATTGTGAGCGTGTTAGGTCTTTTCTTCCTCGCGCCCCAGACCACGGTGTCGATCCTGCCGGGGGCATCGAGCCTTTACTCAATGCTCGGCATGCCGGTTGGCGCGCAAGGGCTCGAGTTCCAAGGCGTGCGGTATGGTTGGACCAATAGTGAGGGTCAGACCGTGCTCGAGGTTCAGGGCAATGTGCGCAATACGGGTTCGTCCGCGATGAGTGTGCCCACGGTGATCATTGTTCTGCGCGATGAGAATGGCGAGGAGATTTCCGAGTGGAAGACAGAGGTCGGCGCGGCCGAGCTCGCCGCTGGCGAGGACGCACCGTTCCTGCGTCAGATCCCATCGCCGCCGAGCAATGTCAGAAGCTTGAAAGTGCGTTTTGCCAAAGCGGGCTAGAGGGCGTGTCGAGTTGGGGCGCTGACTGCGTGGCCGAACGGTTTCCGCAACGCGGGTTGGTACACGCACGCCACACCGGCCAGATTGGGTGAGGCAGGGCAAGCGAAGCATGGCGAACCCGTCCGCGGCAGTCCGCATCGCAACGCTATATTCCACTAAGACGATCGCTGTGCGCGTCGATGCCTTGGCAGACAGCATTGCCGCTTGCGATTTGCACGCACCGCTTGTCGTCGCCGTGCTGAAGGGAAGCTTCATCTTTGCCGCCGATTTGATTCGGGCGCTGCATAGCCGCGGTCTTATGCCGGAAATCGACTTTATTTTCCTTGCGAGCTATGGGACGGGCACGCGCGGCGGTGCGGTCGAAATCTTGCGCGATCTTGAAAGCGACATCGAAGGCCGTGACGTCGTCATCGTCGACGACATTCTCGATTCGGGCCGCACGTTGCTCTTCGCCAAGGAACGACTGATTGAGCGAGGCGCGCGGTCCGTGCGCAGTTGTGTTCTGCTCGACAAGAAGGCAGGCCGCACAGAGAAGGTGACAGCGGACTTTGTGGGGTTCGAATGTCCGAACCAGTTCGTTGTCGGCTACGGCATGGACTTGGCAAACCGCTACCGCGAACTGCCGTTCATCGGCATCGCCGAAATGGACGTTTAGCGGTCCAGCACCAGCCGGATTTCCACCAGATTCGAGCGCACTCTCAAGACGTAGAAGCCGAGAGTCGCCAGATGCGAGGGCATGATCCAACCCGCCTCAGCGCCGTTGGAAATGATGGCAGGCTGAATATTGAGAGAGGCCTTTAGCTGGTCTTCCAATTCATCCCAGATCGCCTCCAGGCTGCGATCCTTGATCACATTGGCAAAGTCTGTGCGCGTGGCGGTCAGAATGCCGTAATAGGCATAGAGCTGACCGTAGGCGAACCAAAAGCGGTCATCGGCCCGGGTGTCGAACCAGCCGCTACTATAATTCTCCGACCTCTCGCGCAGGACTGCCGACGTGCCACCGATATCCTTGGCGATCCGGTCCAGGAACTGAAGCAGATTGTCGGCGCGGGCATCGAACAGCGCGTCGCATTTTTCTAGCCTGTCGTTGAATCTGCGCAAGTCTTTGATTGACGAGCGGTAGAAACTCGGGCTCGGCGTCGTAAGTCCGAAGGGGCTAAAGGAAAAATACCAGGTCACTTCATTGAACTGAATGTCGCCGCGCGCCTTCTCCAGGTTCTTATCAGCCTGCGAGGTGCCGCGGACCCGCCCGAGATTATCGACGAGTTCTACCGACGTGCGTTGGACGGCTTGGTGGACGCCGCGCTGAAACGCCGCCTTGTTGTCGAAATATGGCGTTCTGTCCCAAGCGAGCCCGAACAGACCAAGCTTGTAGAGCAGCATGGACGAAATCCAGGCGTTCTGGTTGACGTTGAAATCCACAAGGTTGGCAGTCGCATCGACCAGTCTTGACCGTCGGCACGTCTTTTCCGCAGCGGCACTGCTTTGTGCGTCCTTGGCATCCTTCTCGCCGCTGACGATGTCCCCGCTGGGTTCCGGGACATCGCCCGCCGTTGGCGTTGCTTCCGCGTACGCCTCCGCATAGTTGGTGTTGAAGCCATTCCAGACCTGCGTCGTCCAGAAGAAATAGGCATAGAGGCCAAGCAGGACGATCAGGCCGACGCCGACTGCCGCCTTCAGGATGAAGCCGAGCCGGGTAAAGGCCTCGCCGAGCCAGACAAAGGGTTTGAGCACGAAGGCCACCGCCTGGCCAAGCCCGTGCCCGATCGCTGTAAAAATATTTGTGATGGTTTCGACGATGGAGTTCAGCATCTCAGCCTGCCGTCTTTGAATCGCAAAAGCTCTTGGGTCGTAACGTCTCGGGTCGCAAAACTTACGGACCTCGAAGGTCTCTTCGACACACATATGGGCGTCGAATGTGACGTGTCCGAGGGCTTATGACTATTGTTGGGGCGTCGAAAAGCTTTTCGGGATTGCCGCCGGCTTTAGAACGAGCGGATGAGCCGCTCCAAGTAATCCAGTTCCAGCGTCGGGCGGGTTGGATCGCCGATCCGCCGGCGCAATTCGTCCAGGACCTCGCGCGCTTTTTGAATATCGATCTCATCGGGCACTTGCACAGAGAGGCCGAGATCGGGCCGGTTTGAGTGATCGGGGCGGCCCAGGGGATCGCGGCCGTTGGATCCAGGACCTTGGCCCGCCTGCATCTCGCCGTTCTCCATCATCTCCTGTGCCATGGATTGCGCGCCCTCGCGCATGCGTTCGAGCGCCAGGCTCTGACTCTGGGTCGCCAGATCGTAATTGGGCTCGCCCATCGCGTCCTCAGCTTGCTGCATGGCCTCTTCTGCGCCTTCGAACTGCTCCGGCGCATTGCCGCCTTCTTTCTGCATGCGCTCGATGAGTTTTTGCAGCTTCTGGCGCAGGGCCTGCTGGCGCTCCTGAAGGCTGCCCTGCTGGCCTTGCTGTTGTTGCTGCTGGCCAAGTTGGGGCTTTCCACCGCCCGGTGCATCGCCCTGCCGGCCTGATTGGCCTTGCGCCTTTGCACCGCTCTGTCCGCTCTGGGGGATCTGATCCATCATTGGCGACATGCTGTTGCCAAGGCCCATGGGCGAGCCAGGCGGGCTCACGTCGAACTGCTTGTTCTGTCCGCCGGCTTTTCCCTGACGCTGCTTGCGCTTTTCGGCGAACGTCTCGTCCATCAGCTTCTGCTGGTCGGAGACCATGTCGTCGACGTCTTTCATCATTTGCTCGGCGCGCTGCTGGTTGGCGCTTTCCGGAGCATTGTTCGTTTGCAAGCGGTCGAGGATGTCGTTCAGCTCGGACAGCATGCGCTCGGCCATATCCTTGGAGCCGGCCTCCGCCAGGTCCTTGATGTCCTCGAGCATCTTGTCGAGATCCTGCCCGGAGACGAGTTCGTCGCCATCCTGCGGGCTTTCTCCCGCCATATTGCCTTTGTCTTGTTGCTGCGCGGCGAGGGCCTGCATGTAGCGGGAGAGCGCTTGGCGCAATTCCGCAATCCGGCGCTGGATTTCCTCGGCCGGCGCATTTTCCTGCAGCGCTTTCATCAGCGCGTCTTGGGCGGTCTTCAGGTCGCGCTCGGCATCAGGCAAATCGCCTTCTTCAATCCGCAAGGCCGTGGCCCACAATTGATCGACCACACTCTTCACAGCGTCGCGCGAATTGTCATTGACGAGACGCCAATAAGAGTTGCGCAGCGATAAATAAACGAGGCGGTCGTCGATGACCTTCTCGTCGCCGATCGTCAGCGCTTCCACCGCCCGTGCAACACGGGCGGTCTGGCTGGGATCGAGGACAAGGGTCTGGCGCTGTTCGATTACAGCCTTGGCAAGGGGCACTGAGAAGACCCGCGCCGGCATTACGATTTGATACGTCTCGCTCTTGCCCTCCTGCTCGGCCTGATCGCGCGCGGAGAGCGTCATGCGGACCTTGAGCCCAGCCCAGGGATGTGCGGTGAGGTCCTGTGTCGCGCGGCCCTCGACTTTCTTGGCGTTGGCACGCGGGAGCTGCAATTTCATGAGCGGCGGGCCGAACAAGGGCTCGACTTCCGTAAGGTCGCCGTCTTCGATCACTCTGCGGCGCATCGGGATGCGGGCCTCTTCCTGCGCGAGTGCGAACTGCGCCTTGGCACTGGCGACGCCATAATCGTCGAGCGCGCTGTATTCGAGCCGCAAGCCTCCCCGGGGCGTGGAGGTCGGGGCGCTGCGCAAGCTGACGCGTGGTGCTGCGTCCTCGATCATCGAAAATTGCCACTGGGCCACGGTGTTCCCGGCAATGCGCAAATCCGCCGTGACGGGTGCGATCAGCCCTGCATTGAATTCCACCAAGCCTGCGGCGCCACCCGTCTTGGGGTCGATCGTTTTGGGCTCGCCGTCTTCGCCCTCCGTTAAGGTCAGCGTCACACTCTCGCCGTCCGGCGCATGAGTCCGGACAATTAATTGGCTGCGCTCGGGTACGGACATGGCGCGGAAGGATTCCGCACCTTGGCCGACCGTCTCGGTGCCATCGGCCAGAACGATGGGCGCCATGCCGGTATAGACGGGCGGGGTGACCCAGGCATCAAGGCGGACAAGCTGTGTGGTGACCGCCGTGCCTGGTGAAAATGCCGCGATAATGCGGGAGCCGGTGTCGTTTCCTGCAGCGAAGAACGAGGCGATCAGCGTCAGCACGAGCGCCGCCCGGATGGCATAAGGGTCGTTGCGGTCCGCGCGCGGCGCTGGCCAAGACGGTTTGAGCTTGGCGATTAGCCGTCCAAGTCGCTTGCGATGCAGGAACCACAGATGCGCCGTATCGGTCTGTGGCTCTGCATCTAGCGTATCTTCGTAAGAAGAGGCGGGGCGATGCTCTAGTCCTGAGTCGCGCTCAAGCCGCCGCAGAGCTTCGCCGCGCGATGGAATGGCAATGCGCGACAGCGGTACAAGCGAAATGAGGAGCGCGATCGCGAAGAGGCCAAGCAAAACACGATGGGCCAGCGGCGGCAGCAGGCTCCAGCCACCCAGCAGTGAGAAGACCAGGAAGGCGCAGACCACCACGAAGGGCCATAACAGCGCTTCCAGGGCGCGTTCGGTCAGAAGCGCGAGCCAGCTCAAGCGGACGCGGCGGTC
>Ga0316192_10000860_pt1 | contig 22262 bp, 18 predicted proteins | sample MerIslwburrow_MG_FD_204931 | JGI IMG/M metagenome (GOLD analysis project Ga0316192, IMG submission 204931) | Coastal sediment microbial communities from Maine, United States - Merrow Island worm burrow | ecosystem: Environmental > Aquatic > Marine > Coastal > Sediment | place: USA: Maine...
ATTTAAACAAATAGTTAAAATACTTTTCAAGGTAAATTCTTATGTCTTTTTCAATCGTTTTTCCTGGTCAGGGTTCACAGTCTGTGGGTATGTTGGCTGAGCTTGGCAATGATTGGCCACAGGTCGCCGAGACTTTTGCTCAGGCCAGTGAAGCACTGGGATATGATTTGTGGAAACTGATACAGGAAGGCCCTGAGTCTGATCTGAATCAAACGGATAAAACTCAGCCAGCCATGCTGGCCGCCGGCATTGCCTGCTGGCGCGTCTGGTTAGCCGCTGGTGGCGCTACGCCTACTCATTTTGCTGGCCATAGCCTGGGTGAATATACTGCTCTGGTAGCCTCTGGCGCGATTGAGTTTTCCGCAGCGATAAAGCTGGTGGAAAAACGCGGTCAGCTGATGCAGGCGGCTGTACCCCAAGGCCAGGGTGCCATGGCAGCCATCCTTGGTTTGACTGATGAACAAGTGATCAAGGTTTGTGATCAGGCAGCACAAGGAGACGTGGTTCAGGCGGTTAATTTTAATGCCCCAGGCCAGGTTGTGGTTGCTGGCGCTAGCGCAGCTGTTGAGCGTGCTGTTGATGTTGCTAAGGAGGCTGGTGCCAAGCGAGCGCTGATGTTGCCAGTGAGTGTGCCTTCACATTGTTCTCTAATGACTGAGGCCGCTGCTGAATTGGCTAATTCACTCAAGCAACTTGAAATTAATTCGCCAACCATTAAAGTGATTCACAATGTTGATGTCGCCTCACACGAATCTGCCGATGCAATTCGTGATGTACTAGCCAAACAGTTATATAGTCCTGTCCGCTGGGTGGAAACAATCCAGGCTTTGTCGCAGTCAGGAGTGAGTTCTTTGGTTGAATGTGGGCCGGGCAAGGTTCTAGCCGGTCTTACCAAGCGTATTGATCGTGAAGTGACTGCATTGCCTGTGTTTGATGCTGCCTCACTGACAAAAGCGCTTGACGCTCACAAAGCTTAAAAATCAATAGGGAATAAGCAATGACACTGGAAAATCAAATTGCATTGGTGACAGGTGCCAGTCGTGGTATCGGCAAGGCTATTGCGCTGGAACTTGGCAAACATGGCGCTGCCGTCATCGGTACTGCAACCTCAGAAAGTGGTGCGGAAGCCATCTCTAACTACATGACCGAGAATGGTATTAAAGGTACCGGTATGGCGCTCAACGTGACCTCACAGGAGTCTATCGACGCCCTGATGGCTCAGATTGGTGCTGATTTTGGTACGCCTACCATTCTGGTAAATAACGCCGGCATTACCCGTGACAATCTGCTGATGCGTATGAAAGACGATGAGTGGGATGACATCATGGAAACCAATCTCAAATCGGTGTTTCGTATGAGCAAAGCCTGTCTGCGTGGCATGATGAAGGCCAAGCAGGGGCGTGTGATCAACATCGCTTCTGTGGTGGGTGAAACCGGTAATCCTGGTCAAACCAACTATTCAGCAGCCAAGGCCGGTATCTTTGGTTTTACCAAGTCGATGGCTCGTGAAGTTGCTTCACGTGGCATTACGGTCAACGCTGTTGCCCCTGGTTTTATTGATACTGATATGACCAAGGGGCTGCCTGATGAGCAGAAACAGGCCTTGATGAAACAGATTCCATTAAATCGTTTGGGCAGGCCGGAAGAAATCGCAGCCGCGGTTAGCTTCCTGGCTTCGCCTGGTGCCGCCTATATCACCGGTTTTACTGTTGATGTAAATGGCGGTATGTATATGGGTTAAAAGGAGATTTTTCCCTGAGCGTTTTGCTCAGGATTGAAAGATTAACAGTTTTATTTTAATTTCCTGTATTATTCGCCGCGACCTTACTTACAACTGGTGGCGTACGGGATAAAATACCGACCGCAGCTAGGTCAGCATACAAATACCTTTGGAGGAAGAATTTATCATGAGCACTATCGAAGAACGCGTCAAAAAGATTGTCATTGAACAACTTGGTGTTAAAGAAGACGAAGTAACTACTGAAGCTTCATTCGTAGATGATCTGGGCGCAGATTCCCTCGATACCGTTGAACTGGTAATGGCTCTGGAAGAAGAGTTCGAGTGTGAAATTCCTGATGAAGAAGCTGAAAAGATCACTACAGTTCAGCAAGCTATCAGCTATATCAATTCAAATCAGGGCTAAAACAACAGCCTTAACGAGGCCGCTGTATCGCGTTTCATTCACTGAATGTGGCGCGGCTAGCGGCCTTTGTTTTTACTTCAGCACTAAGATTTATTCGAACATTTCAGAGGTTAAATGAGCGTGACTAAACAGCGTCGTATCGTTTTGACAGGGATGGGCATGGTTGGTCCGGTGGGTCTGACTGTTAAAGAGTCCTGGGATAATATTCTCGCAGGCAAGAGCGGTATTGCGCCTATCACTCATTTTGATGTTTCTGAATTCTCGGTTCGATTTGGTGGTTCGGTGCATGGTTTTGATGTCACCAACTACATCTCTGCAAAAGAAGCCCGCAAGATGGATCCTTTTATCCATTACGGCATTGCAGCGGCAAAAGAAGCCATAGAAGACTCAGGTCTGGAAGTAACCGAAGCAAATGCTGATCGTATCGGCGTCATGGTTGGTTCAGGTATCGGTGGATTGTCGGGGATTGAAAAAGGTCGTCAGACCTATGATAAATCCGGCCCACGCAAGATTTCACCTTTCTTTGTGCCTAGTAACATCATCAATATGATCTCGGGCAACATTTCCATTATGTACGGCATGAAGGGACCAAACATCGCGATTGTGACTGCCTGTACTACCGGTACTCACAATATCGGTGAAGCAGCGCGCATCATTGAACGTGGTGATGCCGATGCGATTGTTGCCGGTGGTGCTGAAATGGCAACTTCTCCAACAGGCCTGGGTGGCTTTGCTGCGGCCCGTGCTCTGTCTACCCGTAATGATGATCCGACGACTGCCAGTCGTCCCTGGGATAAAGATCGTGATGGTTTTGTCCTCAGTGATGGTGCCGGTGTTGTCATGGTCGAAGAATATGAACATGCCAAGGCACGTGGTGCGAATATTTACGCCGAGCTGACTGGTTTTGGTATGAATGGTGACGCCTATCACATGACTTCGCCCAGCGAAGGCGGTGAAGGTGCAGCCAAATGTATGGCACTGGCACTAAAAGATGCTGGCATAAATCCAGACCAGGTTGATTACATCAATGCCCATGGCACCTCGACACCTGCGGGTGACCGGGCCGAAACCATGGCCGCCAAGCGTATGTTTGGTGATCATGCCTACAAGCTGGCGATGAGCTCTACCAAGTCCATGACCGGGCATCTGCTGGGTGCTGCAGGCGGTATAGAAGCCATTTTTACTGCACTGGCGATTCGTGATCAGGTTGCACCACCAACCATCAACTACGGCACACCGGATCCTGATTGTGATCTTGATTACGTGCCAAACGAAGCGCGGCCAATGAAGATTGATGTCGCTATTTCCAATTCGTTTGGTTTCGGTGGCACCAACGGTTCACTGGTGCTGTCAAAAATATAGTTTGATTGCAGGATGTAAAAATCCTGTGCAGCTTGAGGTGTAGGGCGTTGGGCAATCGATCACAACACTGCCTCAAGCTGGATCATGAGTTTGACCTGTTGCGTCTGCATCAGGTCAATCCTGAACGTTATCCCCATCTGCTTGAAAGCGTGCTGCATGGCACGCCACAATCCCGCTACGACATTCTGTTTGCTTTTCCTGGTGAAACTATCGACTCTGAGAGCGAGGCGTTTTTGCCGCAGCTGAGCCAGGTCTGGCAGCAGCAACGTCTCAATATTGAACAATCGGAGCTGCCGTTTATTGGTGGCTGGTTTGTCTATCTCGGCTATGAACTGGCCAATGAGATCGAACCCATTCTCAAATTGCCTGCATCTAACAGCCCATTGCCGACCGCATTTGCCAGTCGTATTCCGGCGGCAGTGATTCGAGATCATGAAAACGCGTGTTGTTATCTTGCCTGCGAGCCTGGCTCAGAGACACTGCTGTCGCAGATAAAACAGGATATAACCGAACTCTCCGCTGTTAGTGAATTTGTTGTCAGGCCGCAGGTTATAGGCACCGTCGAAGACCAGCCAGACCGTTTTATTGAAGGTGTTAAGCGAATCCGCGACTACATTCTTGAGGGTGATGTGTTTCAGGTTAATCTGTCGCGCGCCTGGCAAGTGGAGCTGGCCGATACAACGGCAACGCAACTATATCAATCCCTGCGTGACAACAACCCCGCGCCGTTTGCCGCGCTGGTCAGCTATCAGGGCAAGGCAATAATTAGTTCATCACCTGAGCGTCTGGTTGATATGGTCGCTGGTCAGGTCAGCACACGACCAATTGCCGGTACCCGTCCGCGTGGCCTGGATCAGGCCGCTGATCAGGCCTTTTCAGAAACCCTGTTGGCGCATCCAAAAGAGCGGGCCGAGCATGTGATGTTGATTGATCTTGAACGCAACGATCTCGGTCGCGTCTGTAAGCCGGGCACGGTCAAGGTGGATGAATTGATGGTGCTTGAGTCCTACGCCCATGTGCATCATATTGTTTCCAATGTCTGTGGTCAGCTGCGCCCGGAAATAAGCCCGGTGGATGTGATTCGTGCAGTGTTTCCCGGTGGCACCATTACCGGTTGCCCCAAGGTCCGCTGTATGGAGATTATTCAGGAGCTTGAACAGACATCTCGCGGAATCTATACCGGTTCGGTTGGCTACATTAGTCACTGTGGCCGGATGGATCTCAACATACTGATTAGAACCATGTTGCTGGATGGTAGCAGGCTTAGTTTTCGCACCGGTGCGGGCATCGTTGCCGACTCTGTTGCCGCAGCTGAGTTACAGGAGACCCGCGCCAAGGCCCGTGGTTTATTAAGGTCGTTGGGGATAGATGATGTTTCTGCTTAACGGCGTAATAGCTGATTCGCTGAGCCTGCAGGATAGGGGGCTGCAGTATGGCGATGGTTTGTTCGAAACCATTGCCGTACGTAATCAGCAGTTCGAATTCTGGCAGCGCCACATGCAACGCCTGCTTGACGGCTGTCAGCGTTTGCGTATTTCAGCGCCTGATCCGGAGCTATTGTTGGCCGAGGCACGTCAGTTGCTTGCCGGTCGCACCGAGGCCGTACTAAAAATCATTATTACTCGCGGTCAGGGAGGGCGTGGTTATCGAGCCCCGCTTGAATCAGAGACTAAGCCAAGCCGTATTCTGGCTGTCTATGACATGCCCGACTATCCAGCCGCAAAGCAAAACAATGGCATTAGCGCTAGATACTGTGACACGCGGCTCGGCACCAGCCCGGTGCTGGCCGGTATAAAACACCTGAATCGCCTTGAACAAGTGCTGGCGCGCAGTGAGTGGCAGGATGAGTCTATCTTTGAAGGCCTGATGCTGGCGGCTCATGGACGTGTCACAGCAGGCACTATGAGTAATCTGTTTTTCATCAAAGAAGGCATTTTATGCAGCCCTGATTTGTCTAACGTAGGGGTGGCTGGCATCATGCGTGAGGTGATCCTGGAAATTGCCCATAAACAGAAAATTAAAGTAGAGATTGCTCATTTCGGTAGAGCTGATTTAATGGTTGCGGATGAGGTCTTTATTTCCAATTCTCTAATTGGTGCCTGGCCGGTGCGACAGCTGGAACAGCAACAGTTTGCTATCGGCCCTGTCGCGCAAAAGATCATCGCCGCTGTCAATGCAGCCCGTTTAAAAGATGCCACGCATGAAGTCGTCTAAACTGATCATCAAAATTGTTGCCGCGCTGTTTTTGTCTGGCTGTATTGTCGCCGGCTGGTTTGCATTGCAATTATCCAGTTTTAAAAACAGCCCAATCAATCTGACTCAGGAACAGCTGTTTGTCATCGCACCGGGGGCCAGTCTCAACAAGATTGCCTATGCCATGCAAGCCGATGGTTTGATCGACAGTCCTCGTTATTTAACCTTGCTGGGGCGCTGGTATGGTCATGCAGCAAAATTAAAAGTAGGGGAATTTTTGTTAACCCCAGGCATGACACCACTGCAAGTGCTGGACAAGATTGTCGCTGGTGATGTGTTGCAATACAGTCTGACGGTGGTTGAGGGCTGGAGCTTCAAGCAGATGCTCGAGGCCATCCATGCGCATGAAAAGCTGAAACATAGTCTCAAAGGTTTAAGTCCAGAAAAAATCATGCAACAGCTGGGCAAGCCCGGTGAACATCCAGAAGGCCGCTTTCTGCCTGAGACCTATCTTTTTACTGCAGGCATGACTGATGTTGAGTTTCTCAAACGTGCCTATGAGGCAATGCAGCAACTTCTGCAACAGGAATGGCAACAGCGTGACGAAGGGCTGCCGTATCAATCGGCCTATGAAGCGCTGATCATGGCTTCGATTATCGAGAAGGAAACCGCAGTGCCGTCTGAGCGTAGCGAGATCGCCGGTGTCTTTGTCCGCCGCCTGCAAAAGAGAATGCGCCTACAGACTGATCCAACGGTGATCTACGGTATTGGCGAAAGCTATGACGGCAACATCAGAAGAGGCGACCTAAGACGTGACACAGCCTATAACACCTACACCCGTCACGGCCTGACGCCGACGCCGATTGCCTTGCCCGGTGCCGACGCCATCCACGCCGCCCTGCATCCTGCCAAAGGTGATAGTCTCTATTTTGTTTCCAAAGGCAATGGCAGTCACTACTTTTCTGCCACCCTGGAGGAACACATTAACGCAGTGCGAAAATACCAACTCAAACGTAAATAATGACCGGAAAAAAACAGCATGAGTCGAGGCAAATTCATAACCGTTGAAGGTATAGAGGGAGTGGGCAAGTCCACCAATATGGACTATGTGAATGAGGCGCTGGTTGCTGCCGGAATTGACGTTGTCCTGACCCGTGAACCGGGCGGTACCGAATTGGGTGAGAAGATTCGCGGCCTGCTGCTTGATCATCGCAATACCTGCATGGCCGATGATACTGAATTGTTATTGATGTTCGCCGCTCGGGCTCAGCACCTGGCTGAAGTCATCGAGCCGGCCCTGGCAGCAGGTAAGTGGGTGCTGTGTGATCGTTTTACCGATGCAACTTATGCCTATCAGGGCGGTGGTCGTGGCATTGCCATGGAACGTATCGCTGAGCTGGAGCAATGGGTGCAGGGCGGGCTGCGGCCGGATGCCACTCTGTTGCTTGATGCGCCGGTTGAGGTTGGTCTGGCTCGTGCTGCCGGTAGGCCACAAGAGGCAGATCGGTTCGAACGTGAAAAGCAGGTGTTTTTTGAAAAGGTACGCCAGGCCTATCTGGAGATGGCCAGCCGGCAGTCGCAGCGTTATCACATCATTGATGCCGCAGAATCGCTGGATCAGGTTAAAATATCCCTCAACGAAGTAATCAATCACCTGATTAAATCCTGAATATATTAAAGATGTCCATACTCTTCCCCTGGCAACAATCACAATGGCAGCTTTTGCATGAAAGCCGTCAACAGGGACGTCTGCCACATGCCTTGCTGTTGACCGGCCCTCAGGGCCTGGGTAAAAGTCAGTTTGCAACCTTGTTTGCCCAAAGCCTGCTGTGTCAGTCAAATAATGCTGACTCCACGCCCTGTGGCCAGTGTCGCTATTGTCAGCTTTATCTGGCGGGTAATCACCCTGATATCAGCCTGATATCGCCCCTGGAAGGCAAAAAGGCCATAGCCGTCGATCAAATCCGTGCGCTTGGCCAGTCTATGTCGCTCAAGTCACAGTATGCCGGGCATAAGGTTGTGGTTATCAGTCCGGCTGAGGCGATGAACATCAATGCCAGTAACAGCCTGCTAAAAACCCTGGAAGAACCCTCGGCTGAGACTATCCTGCTATTGGTGACCCACCTGCCGGCGCAGCTACCGGCCACCATCCGCTCGCGCTGTCAGGAAATTCGTTTTGGTACTGGTGACTCAGCCGATGGTCGTGCCTGGCTGTCGCAGCAACTCCCCGCTAGTACGAATATTGACTTGCTGCTGTCGCTGGCTGATGGGGCACCACTTAGAGCGGCGCAACTGGCCGATGAGGGCTTGCTTGAGCAGCGCCAGGCGCTTTTTGATGGCCTGGGCCAACTTGCCGGCCTGAAGCTGGATCCGGTCAGCCTGGCGAGCCAGTCGAATAAGGCCGATCCAAACTGGGGTTTGCTGTGTATCTACTCCTGGACGGCGGATATGATTCGCCTCAAGGCAACGGCACAAACGCCTGCCCATCTTAGCAATCCTGATCTACAGGAGCGTTTGCTTAAACTTGCGAATCAGGTATCGTTAACAGGCTTATTTAAGTTGCAGGATCGCATCAGGCAGGCCCAGCAGGAGTTTGTCCGCAATCTGAATCCAGCCTTGATTATGGAATCTGTGCTGATGGAATGGCAAAATACCTTCCGTGTCAGAAAAAGAAAAATAGCTTAAAGATTTAACCGGTTAGGTACGATACAAAACCAATGGCTGAAGAAGAAAACAACAAACCAACGACACCGCCACCTGCCGCGCGCCAGGGGATACTGTCACTTACCATCAAGGATAAGGGCGCCTTGTATGCGGCCTATATGCCATTTGTCAAAAATGGTGGTCTGTTCATCCCCACCAACAAAGATTACACGCTGGGTGAAGAGGTATTCATGCTGCTGAAGTTGATGGATGAGAGTGAAAAACTGCCCATTGTCGGTAAGGTGATCTGGGTGACGCCCAAGGGCGCACAGGGAAACCGGGTAGCAGGGATTGGTGTGCAGTTCGCCTTTGACCAGGATGGTGAGAACGCCCGTAAGAAGATTGAAACCTATCTCGGTGGGGCGCTGAAATCGGATCGTCCAACCCATACCATTTAGTCGCGTCGCAGTTGCTTAAACGCCTCCGCTGTTTGCTGTAAACTTAGCCTATTTTGGCCTCGCCTTCGGGCAAAACTCAATAAATAACTATCCGGAATTATGACTATTCAGCTGATTGACTCACATTGTCATCTTGATCGTTTGGACTTAAAAGCCCACGGTGGCGACATAAATAATGTAATCGCACAGGCCAAAGAGCTGGCTGTTATGCAGATGCTTTGTGTTGGCATTAACCTTGAATCCTGGCCGGAGATGATGAAGATTGTCGAGGCCCACGACAATATCTATGCCTCGGTTGGTGTGCATCCCAATGAAGATGAGGGTGAAGACCCATCGGTAGAAAGATTGATCGAGCTGGCCAGTCACCCCAAGGTGATTGCTATCGGTGAAACCGGGCTGGACTACTTTCGTAGTGAAGGTGACCTGGACTGGCAGCGAGATCGATTTCGGCGTCATATTGCTGCGGCCAAGCAGACAAACAAACCGCTGATCATCCATAGTCGTGAGGCCCAACCCGATACCCTGAATATCATGGCGGAAGAGGAGGCAGAGCAGGTTGGTGGCATCATGCATTGTTTTGTTGATGACTGGGACAGCGCTCGCCGTGCCATCGAGCTGAATTTTGTTATATCGTTTTCAGGCATAGTCACTTTTAATTCAGCCAAAGAATTAAAAGAAGTCGCCAAACTTTGCCCGTTGGATAAGATGCTGGTGGAAACCGATGCGCCTTATCTGACTCCAGTACCGTTCAGGGGTAAGAGTAACCAGCCTGGTTATACCCGTTACGTGGCCGAGCATATTGCCGAGTTAAAGGGGATCAGCCTGGAAGAGGTTGCTGCTGCCACCACGGCGAATTTTTATCGCCTGTTTCCTGGTTGTAAAATTTAAAAGCTAGTCATTCCGGCGCAGGCCGGAATCTATTCTTCTACGGTGCATCTGGATTCCGGCCTGCGCCGGAATGACTTAGCGCCGTAGCCCGGATTACACTGAGTTTCATCCGGGCTACCACTGTAAAAACTAGCGAACAAACTTCGCTATAATTTTTAATGCCTTGTCTAACTGTAATTTAGGCGTATAAAAATGCGGTGAAAAACGGATTCCACCACCGCGCAGGGCGCAGAAGACACCATGTTTTTCAAGCTCTTGAAACAGTCCGTTGTTCTCTTTGCAACTGAAGTTAACAATGCCGCCATATCTACCGGCATCCGTATTGGTTAGCAGCTCAAGCCCATCAATCTCGTTGATGCGCTCACACAGATAAACACTATTTTCCAGCACCGCTGCTTCAACCTTATCCATTCCGGTTTCTAATAACAGTTTGATACTGGCATTCAAGGCATGAATGGCAATCATGTTGGGGCTACCACATTCAAACCGTCGCGCCGTCTTGGCAACCGTCCAGTCCTTGTAGGTGTAGTTGCCTAACGGGTCGACCATATGCCAGCCGTATTGGGTCAGTTTCAGTTTGTCGCGCATTTCGGCGCGGCAATAAAACATCCCCAGTCCCTCAGGCCCAAGCATCCACTTGTGGCCATCGGCCATGACAAAATCGGCCATGATGGCCTGGGCATCAAGCTGCACCGCACCGAGGCTCTGGATGGCATCAACACAAAACAGGATACCGTTGTCGCGGCAGAACTGGCCGATGCGTGCCAGGTCCATGCGCAGACCGCTGGCATACTGAATCGAGCTGATGGTGATTAGACGGGTGTTCTGATCGCATTTGGCGAACAGGGCATCCTCAGGTGTCGCCGCACTGCTTAGATCAGCCTCACGAAATTCAACTCCATGCTGCTCCAGTGACTCCCAGACGATGCGGTTGGAGGGAAACTCCTGGTCGCTGGAGACAACATTGTGGCCCACCTCCCATTCCAGGCCATAGGCGACAAACGACAGCGCCTCTGAGGTATTTTTGACCAGGGCAATATCATCAGCCGAGGGTGCGTTGATAAGACTCGCCAGCCCCTTACGCAATTGCTGCTCTACCTTGAGCCAGGCGGGGTAGTGCGATGAACCCAGCCGGGCGTTCTCATCGGCAAACTGCTTTATCGCATCACGTGCCACTGCCGGCCATGGGGCTACCGCGGCATGATTGAGGTGGATCATCTCGGCGAGATGGGGAAACTTATGTTTGTCTGAATGAGGCATATCTTCTGAGCTTTTGTCTGTATATGTCTGATTAATATAATGACTCGGTTGTTATAATGCCAATCAATCTTGACTGTGTTTTAATTGTATTTTTGTTGTGAGGCCTGCCTGTGGATCTGCTTTTGCCAATTGTTTATATCGCCCTGGGTGCGCTGATTGGTGCGGTTGTCACCTGGTTATGGCTAAAGGCGCATCGCAGTGGTGGCGATGAACAGCAGCTGGCGACGCTTGGCGCCCAGTTGCAGGCAGAACAACAAACCAGCGGCAAACTCGAACAACGCCTGAGCGAGGTCGGGCAAGAGTCACAAGTTCGACAGGAACAGGCCAGCCTGCTTAAGGCGGATATCGCGAAACTTGAAACCCAGCTGGACGAAGAGCGCAAGCAGTCCGCCGAAAAATTAAAACTGCTGGATCAGGCCAAGGGCCAGCTCACCTCTGAATTTCAGAATCTGGCCAACAATATCCTCGAAGAGAAGAGCCTCAAATTCACCGAACAAAATCAGCAAAACATCGACCAGGTACTCAAACCGCTGCGTGAGCAGCTGGGTGATTTCAGGCGCAAGGTTGAAGACGTCTATGAAAAAGAGTCCAAGGATCGCGTCTCCCTGTTTCATGAAATCAAACACCTCAAGGATCTGAATCAAAAAATCAGCGATGATGCCATCAATCTGACCAACGCCCTCAAGGGCCAGACCAAGACTCAGGGCACCTGGGGCGAAGTCATTCTGGAACGGGTGTTGGAAGAGTCAGGTCTGCACAATGGTCGTGAATACGAGACTCAAGGCACCTTCACCAGCGAAGAGGGCAAACGGCTACGCCCGGATGTGATTGTCCACCTGCCTGAAGGCAAGGACATCATCATTGACTCCAAGGTCTCACTCACCGCTTATGAACGTTATTGCTCCAGCGATGATGACAATCAGCGGCAAGTTGACCTCAAGGAACACATCGCTTCACTCAAGGCCCACATTAAAGGTCTTAGCGTAAAGAACTACGAAGACCTGCCAGGTATCAAATCACTCGATTTTGTCCTGCTGTTTGTACCTATCGAATCGGCTTTTATCACCGCGGTGGAAAACGACCGTGACATCTTCCGCGAGGCCTTTGATAAAAACATTATCGTGGTCAGTCCCACCACATTATTGGCCACACTTAAAACCGTGCACAACATCTGGCGCTATGAATATCAAAACCTCAACGCGCTGGAGATCGCCGAAAAGGCCGGCAACCTCTATGACCAGTTCGTGCTGTTCGTACAATCCATGGATGATATTGGTGACAAACTTGGCAAGGCGACCGATGCCTACCAGACTGCCCGTAAGCGCCTGGTGGATGGCAAGGGCAACCTGGTTGGTCGAACTGAAAATCTGAAAAAACTGGGTGCCAAGGCCAAAAAATCCCTTAATGACAAGCTATTACTGGAGTCAGGTTCTGTTGAGTAGTCTTGTTGTTGCATAACATTCTATTTTAGAAGTGGTGGTAAGACTTATTACCACATCATTATTGGTAATATCGCAGATTCAAGCCAAACCTTCTTCCAATGAGGTTTATATCGAAGCCACAGGTCGGCCTCATCCGCAAGTGCTGCTATACCAACACCTCAGATATGAACTGTAACAACAGCAACTCTGATTGCCTCTCAACCCTTATGGCGCAGACAAAAACCTGGGTGGTACAGGAAGTGGTAACCCCAAAAGGGTAGTCATGCATCAGGTGCTTGATGATGGCATCACCTATAGTGAGCTTCTCAAAGTGCAAGTGATGCCAATGGTGATGGCAAATACGATGACAGTTCTGCCGCAGTAATCAAGCCAACGTTTGTTACCGATAGCACTGGTGTAGTGGTTGATGGTGGTGCTTACACCTATACGGACGGCAGCATAGGCACCACTGATGTAAGCAATGGCAAAAGCTATATTTATTATGAATCTGATGCTGTAACGGAAAAAAGAGTACAAACGCAGCCAATTAATAGATTATTCCGTTTTTTGTATTGCTGACCAAAATACCAACTGGTCTGGCAATGGCGCCTATGTCAATGGTAATGGTGGTGGCAGAGTTCGTGGTGGCTGGGGAGGGTGGTAGATGCAATTTTTTAATATCTTTATAACGAAAAGGTTATATCGATATTGCAAAACATTATAAGTCGTTAAATTTTAAAGTATTTATGTCTATTTCCCAGTAATTTATTGGGTTATGAATTTATCTGTATTTATTCTAAAGTTAATATAAGAAAGAGTCGATATATAAGGTAGGTGATAATGAGCAGGACCTATTTTTATGTTCGGCAGGTTGTTTATAAATAAGAAAAAATACGCTCAATTGGCAGTGTTGGCTGTTGTTGGTTGTGTGCTTTTTTTCTTGCCTGATCTGCGTAATAGCCAGGCGGCCTTTGAACTCAATTTTGACCCTGACCTGACCAGTGGTCACAGCTACCAGTCTTTCGGTAACTGTGAAAACTATTCAATCAATATGTCTCATTTCGCCAATAACGATTGTTCTGGTTTTGGCACCATCAATGGTGAGCATGATGATGGCACGGCTGCCTTTCAACGAGTCTTTACCAATGGTGGTAAGACCTATTATCACGTCATTATCGGTGACTACCAGGCTGCCGATACTTTTCTCATGGAATATTACATCGAAGCCACTGGCTCTTCGTATCAAAATGGCGGTGGCCGTGCATCTTCCAGCGCCTATACCAATACCGGCGACATGAATTGTAGTAACTCTGACACCGATTGCCTATATAACATGTCCAATCCTTATGGAGCCGACTCAGATTTGGGTGGTACGGGTACGGGTAATCCGACAAGGGTAGTTATGCGCATGGTGCTTGACGATGGCATCACCTATAGTGAGTTTCTTAAAGGGGCATCTGGCGGTGCTGACAGTTCGGCCTATTTTGATAAAAAGCCTTTGATCATCCAACAAATTAACGAGCCTGGTGTCGTTAGTGCCGAATATTCACTGGATATGCGCAGCAAGACATATTCTGACAACACACCAGTTACTGAGGCCCAAAAGACAAACAAGACATTCATCCTGTCAGGCTCTACCGCAGCCAACCAGGGCGATTATGACAGCACCGGCGCTACTCAGACACCAACAAACATGGCGGACAGTGCAGGCGTTGTTGTTTCGGGCGGTGCCTATACCTACACTGACGGCACTAGTTTTGGTAACAGTTATGGTGACTACACTTATTATGATAGCGAAGGGCTGAATCCGGATACCAGTAATCAGCCATACAATAGAGATTATTCAGTTTTTTGTATAGAAAGCCAAAATACTAACTGGTCTGGCAACGGTGCCTGTGTCGATGCTAATGGCGGTGGCGGTGGTCGCCGCGGCGGTGGCGGTTGGGGTGGTTGGTAAATCTCAGTTGTAAGCGTCACTTTGCATGAATCATTCAATAATCAGTTGGTTTCGAATACTATATGGCTCATTGGTATGCATGTGAAATATTGCGTGCATCTGTAGATAGACAGTGGGTGCAGTTCCGACATTGAAGTCAAAACAACATAAATCAAACTATGCCATCGTTTTTTATGCGATTGCTGTACTAATCCCCGTTGTATTTTTTATATTATTTGAATCAGCTCTGCGTTTTTTTGACTATGGCCACGATCTTCGTTTGTTTGTGCCTGTAGCAACCGAGGTGGGCAAGGCTGAATATCTGACCACAAACCCTGATGTAGCCAGCCGTTATTTTCCTGAAGGTTATTTCACACCATTACCACCAGAAGAGACGTTTAAAAAGCGAAAGCCTGATAATGGCTATCGTGTTTTTGTGATGGGTGGGTCAACCGCTGCAAGTTGGCCGTATCCAAACAATGTTCTGTTTTCTCGTGTCCTGGAACAACGACTCTCTGATACCTTTCCGGGTAAATATATAGAAGTGATTAATACCGGCATTGCGGCAGTCAATTCATTTACCTTGCTAGATTTTACTGGTGAAATATTGGCTCAGCAGCCAGATGCGATTCTTATCTATGCTGGTCATAATGAGTTTTATGGTGCACTGGGAGCTGGTTCAACCCAGTCGGTCGGACAGGATCGCAGCTTGATAATGGCCTATCTGGCGCTGTCAAAACTCAAGACATTTCAATTCATACGCAGCATGGTCGATGGCAGTAAAAAAATCATCAGTGGTGTAGTGGACCGCAAAAAAGCTGGCCACTCAACCCTGATGGGGCAGATGGTCGGTGATAATAGTATTGCCTATAACAGCGAAACCTATCTAAATGCCAAGCATAATTACGAAGCCAATTTGACTGAAATACTCACTAAAGTAAGTGCTGCCGGTGTGCCGGTTATGCTTAGCGAGTTGGTAAGTAATCTACGCGATCATCCACCCTTTATTTCAGTCGATGATGGCGAGCATCTGCCTGCCAGTCTGCTTTATGCGTGGGCTAACCAGCTCTATGATGAGACGATGTACGGTATGGCCAGAGAGGCCTATATTATGGCAAAAGACCAGGATGGTCTGCGCTTCAGGGCGGCGGAAGATATCAATGCCAGTATCTATAAAATAGCCGCTCAGTTTGGTGCCCCGGTAGTGCCGATGAAGACATATTTTGAGAATGCCTCACCGAATGGAATTATTGGCAAAGAGTTGATGCTGGAGCATCTTCATCCAAATGCGGATGGATACATGCTTATGAGTGAGGCCTTTTATCACACCATGCACAACGAAAAATTTGTCGCGCAGGTTTGGGATGAAGCCAATATTCAGCCTGATGATATTTACCGTAAAGGCTGGCCAGTGACAGGGCTTGATCGTGCCTTGGGTGAAATCCGAATAATTAATCTGACAGATAATTATCCTTATAAGCCCAAAGGGCCTGAAGAGCGCAGCATTGCCAACTACAAGCCGAAAAACCTTGTTGAAGAACTGGCGATGAAGGTTTTTAATGATGAAGTAGACTATCCTCAGGCGCATGTGGAACTGGCCAGGCACTATGATGCACAAAACCAGCAGCATCTAGCTATGCGTGAGTATCAAGCGCTGATAGCCGCGGCACCTAATAATGTAACTTTTTACCTAATGGCCAGTGAGTACCTGCTTAAACTGAAAAAACTTGATCATGCCCTGGATTTGTTAACCGCCTCTTTGGCTATTAAAGAAACCGGTTATGCCTATAAATGGATTGGCCAAATACTTTTGATTCAGCAAAAATCTGCTGCGGCGCGAAAATATATTGAGACAGCGATGAGTTATTATCCTGAAGACCCTCAGCTGATCTACAATTTAGGTTTCATCAATATCAGCGAAAACAAGATTGACAGTGCCAAAGTCAGCATAAACCTGTTGGAGAAGATTGCGCCAGATTCAAAACAGCTGGTGATTTTGAGGGATATGCTTGGTCAACATATTGATAGTAATTCTATGTAAACAAAGTCTTGCAATTCAAAATCAATCTCGGTATCGTAGCGGCCTTCTTTAGGCGCGTAGCTCAGTTGGTTAGAGCACCACCTTGACATGGTGGGGGTCGGTGGTTCGAATCCACTCGCGCCTACCATTTTTCCTTTCTGGATCAATGGTTTAAATGTCACTCCAAATATTAGAACAATTCCTGTGGGATACAGATGGGAATTCAGTGGGAAATATTTGTCTTATACCCAGCTAGTTCGCCATCACTGCCTACAAAAAACCGCCTCTATCTGAAAAAACGATGAAATGGCCAACACTAAAAATGTTTCAGCATTCGTTGAGCGTTAAATTGGTGCGTGTTTAGCCATCTATAATAGTGTTATAAATATTGTCTATGATAATAACGCTACCATTTTCAGATTTTAAACATCGGTTGAACCAGTCAATTGAATTTGCGTGGTTTAAGCATAAAAATTTGCCGGGTTAATTTAAACTGCATTTAATGAAGATAGTGAACGTATCGCATACGCTTAAGATTATTTATTTGCTGGTAATGCTAGCGGGCCTCTTTTATTGCTCACAAGTCAGCGCCTCGGAAGAAAATGCGCCTAATGATGAGCATTCGGTCGCCCGCTTGTGGAATGAAGCCCTGCTTACAGCGATTCGGACTGATTATGCCAGGCCTACGGTTCATGCCCGTAATCTATTTCATGCATCTGTAGTTATGTACGACGCCTGGGCAGCATATGACGGTGTTGCTACAACATACTTGCTTGGTAAAACCCTAAGCGATTTTTCTTGCCCTTTTGAGCGTGCAAGCCTTTCTGTTGCAGGCAATAAAGAGGAGCAGCGTAGAGAGGCTATTAGTTACGCTGCATATCGTCTTTTGTCACATCGTTTTAAGCGATTGCCGGGAATAGCAGATCCACAAGCTGCGTTTGATCGTTTTTTAATGGAATTTGGCTACGATCCTCAATTCACATCAACGGATTATTCCAGTGGTTCAGCTGCAGCACTTGGCAACTATATTGCGGAATGCATGATTGAGTTTGGTTTGCAGGATGGGGCAAATGAAAAGTACGCCTATGTTCCATTGGCTTATCGTCCGACAAACTCTTACCTTGCCCCAAGTGTGCCGGGTAACCCCGGGGTGGTTGATCCTAATCGTTGGCAACCGCTGGCATTGGAAAAATACATTGATCAATCCGGCCACTTGTTACCGAGTGGTGTTGCCGAGTTTCTTGGCCCTGAGTGGGGGCGTGTCGAACCTTTTGCTTTAAATAAAGCAGATGCAAAAGTATTTAAACGTAAAGGGTTTGATTACTGGGTTTATCACGACCCTGGTGCGCCGCCAATGATTGATATAGAGAGCGGAGGTGGCCGGTCTGATGAGTACAAGTGGAATTTTTCGCTTGTGTCTATCTGGTCATCTCATCTTGATCCGAGTGACGGCGTGATCTGGGATATCTCACCCGCTGCCATGGGTAATGTAGAGCGGCTGCCAAAAACTTATGATGAGGCACAAACGTTTTATGATTTGATGCAGGGTGGTGATCCCGGCAAGGGGCGTTCGGTAAATCCCCGCACTGGCAAACCCTATAAACCAAATTTGGTTCCGCGCGGCGATTATGGTCGCGTGCTGGCCGAATTCTGGGCCGATGGTCCGGATTCCGAAACACCGCCGGGCCACTGGTTTGTAATTCTGAACCATGTTTCTGACCACCCTGAGCTGGTCAAAAAATTCCAGGGCAAAGGCCCTGAACTAAATAAGCTTGAATGGGATGTAAAGGCCTATTTTGCTTTGGGTGGTGCCATGCACGATGCAGCGATATCTGCCTGGGGTATTAAGGGTTGGTACGACTATATTCGGCCGATATCAGCGCTTCGCTTCATGGCGGATCTTGGCCAGAGCAGTGATCATGATCTGCCGCGTTATTCCCTGGCGGGAATTCCATTAACGCCAGGCCTGATTGAAATGGTTATGCTGGATGATCCGCTGGCGGGCGCGAATGGCGAAAACATTAACAAGATTAAAGTCTATGCCTGGCTTGGCCCTACCAAAGTTAAAGATCCAAAACAGGATGTGGCGGGTGTTGGCTGGATGTTGGCTGAGAATTGGTGGCCTTACCAGCGTCCATCATTTGTGACGCCGCCGTTTGCCGGGTATGTCTCCGGCCACTCAACTTATTCACGTGCGGCGGCGGAGGTGTTGACGTCGTTTACCGGTGATCCATTCTTTCCCGGCGGCATGGGAGAGTTTCCTGCGAAGAAGAACGAATTCCTGGTTTTCGAAGAGGGACCAAGTGTGGATGTAGTGCTGCAGTGGGCCACCTACCGTGATGCCTCCGATCAGTGCAGTCTTTCCCGTGTCTGGGGTGGAATACATCCACCTGCCGACGATTACCCCGGCCGCCTTATAGGCATTAAAGTAGGTAACACGGCATTTGATTTGGCTGAGCGTTATTTTGCGGGGCGATTATGAAGCCGTGTTCTTTGTTATTAGCCGTATTGCTTATAAGCACTCAATACGCCATTGCTGCGCCGTGGAAGTTTGTTGATGTGACGCAACAGGCCGGTTTTAACTATCAGCATGGCATGATCGATCCAATTAAAAATAACCTTAAAAGCCGAATCCTGCATATGACTGGCGGCGTTGCTGCGGGTGATTATGATGGTGATGGCTGGGTTGATCTTTATGTGGTCCGAGGAGACATTGGGCCAAACCTGCTGTTTCGCAACAAGGGTAACGGTACGTTTGAAGAGCGGAGTGTTAAGGCAGGGCTGGTTTCCGAAAAAGGTGCTGTTTCGTCTGGTCCCACCTTTGCGGACTTTACTGGTGATGGGCTTCTTGATCTATTTGTGGGTGGGGCCGGTAAGACCACGCCGCAACTTTTTCGTAACCGCGGCAATGGAACGTTTGAAAATATGACGCCGGAGTACGGCATTAGTGATATTGAAAACAGCTATAGCGCGGCCTTCGGAGACTATGACCGCGATGGCGACTTGGATCTATATGTGTCGCACTGGAGCTTCAGCAATAATTTTGACAGGAATTATCTTTTTGCAAATGAAGGTCAGGGCGAGTTTAAAGATGCCAGCGTTAGCGCCGGTCTTATACATTTGATCTTTGCTGATTTCACGGGGAACTTCGCCGATGTAAACGACGATGGCTGGCCTGATTTGCTCGTGGCTGCCGACTTTGAACATACAAAGCTGTTTCTTAATAATCAGGATGGTACGTTTAGAGATGCAACGGACATGAAAGTGATTACCGATGAAAACGGCATGGGCGCTGCAATAGGTGACTATGACAACGATGGTGATCTGGACTGGTTTGTGACGAGTATTCTGGATGCGAGAAAAATATATGCAGAAGAAATGTACAAGTCAGAAAAAGATACCTATCGAGTTGGCAAGTCAGGAAATCGACTCTATCGAAATCGTGGCGATGGTAGCTTTGAAGATGTGACAGAACTCGCCGGGGTTCGTGATGGTGGCTGGGGTTGGGGCAGTTGCTTTGCTGATTTCAACAATGATGGCAATCTTGATCTGTTTCATGTAAATGGGTTTTTGTTGGATGAAGCTGAAAGAGATTCGGAGTCATCCATATTTGTAGATGACCCGGTGCGCATGTTTATTTCCAATGGTGATGGCACATTTACCCAGCAGTCGGCTGCACTCGGTCTGGACGACACCAGTCAGGGGCGTGGCGTATCCTGTTTTGATTATGATCGCGATGGCGATATTGATATTTTTATTGCCAACTTTGATGCGCCGCCGCGGCTTTATCGTAATGATGGTGGTAATAGGCAGCATTACCTTGGTGTTAGTTTAAAGGGTGACCCACCCAATACAGAGGCAATTGGCGCACGTATTTATCTGACTGCAAATGGCATTACACAAATGCGTGAATTGCGCGTTGGCAGCAATTTCGAATCACAAAATCCAGTCGATGCACATTTTGGCTTGGGTGATGCAAAAATAGTTAATAAGCTTCGTGTCGTCTGGCCAAATGGTAAAATTAGCATCTGGCATAATGTCAGCGTTGATCAGGTGATAAATATTACGACTAATAGTAATAGCCAGTCGGTACCTAACGCACCATAGTTATAATTGATCCTGATATTTATTTTATGCTTGTATCCTTATAAATCATGGTTGTAGGTTTCTGTACACGTCACTTTGATATGGGGGGCAGGTGGTTTGAATCCACGCGCGCCTACCAAATTCCAAAACTCTGCCTCAGTGCTGGGCTTTTTGGCTTTGGTCGTTTAAAAACAACCAAGCCGCCATGAAAAATTAACAGCTTGGCGGAGGATTTGGTAAGCCAAGTTGCCATCGATGGCATGCTTGATGATCAGATAATATTTAATATATTTTTTTCGATCTCAGTCGTGACGGGGCATCGCTATCCGCTTCTAAGTGATTGATGTATAATCCGGTTCCTTTAGTATAAAGCCGTCTCAACAGACGGTGTTTTTTATAGCAAATAATTTAAGCGAATAGGATTTAAATCGATGCCAGTCGTGACTCTACCCGATGGAAGCGAGCGCAAATTTGACCAGGCCGTCAGTGTGATGGGTGTGGCGGCTGATATTGGCCCTGGTTTGGCCAAGGCTACCCTGGCTGGCAAGGTTAATGGCGAGCTGGTGGATGCTTCATATCTGATTGAAAGCGACGTAGAGCTGGCGATTGTCACTGAACGTGATGAGGCGGGGCTGGAGGTTATTCGTCACTCCACGGCTCACCTGTTGGCTCAGGCGGTGAAGCTGCTTTATCCCGAAGCCCAGGTCACTATTGGTCCAGTGATTGATGATGGGTTTTATTACGATTTTGCCTACAAAAACGGTTTTACCCCCGATGATTTAACGGCCATTGAAAAGAAAATGGCAGAGCTGGTTAAGCAGGACATCCCCATTGAGCGTTCAGTGATGTTGCGCGATGAGGCTACCCAGTTTTTCCGTGATATGGGTGAGGCCTACAAGGCTGAGATTATCGAGAGCATTCCAGCCAACGAAGAATTATCTCTGTATAAGCAGGGTGACTTTATCGACCTGTGCCGCGGTCCGCATGTGCCATCTACCGGCAAACTGAAATACTTCAAACTGATGAAGCTGGCCGGCGCTTACTGGCGCGGCGATGCCAAGAACGAAATGCTACAGCGCGTCTACGGTACTGCCTGGGCCAATAAGAAGGATTTAAAGGCCTACCAGCATCGTCTGGAAGAGGCGGGTAAACGTGATCATCGTAAACTTGGCAAGCAGCTGGATCTGTTTCACAGTCAGGAAGAGGCGCCGGGCATGGTGTTCTGGCACGACAACGGCTGGAAGATCTATCAAGAGGTGGAGCAGTATATTCGCCAGAAATTGCGTCAGCACGATTATCAGGAAGTCAAAACGCCTCAGGTGGTCGATCGTGCCTTGTGGGAGAAATCTGGTCACTGGGACAAATTCCAGGACATGATGTTTACCACCCATTCGGAAAATCGCGATTACGCGGTCAAACCGATGAATTGCCCCTGCCACGTACAAATTTATAATAATGGTCTGCATAGTTACCGTGATCTGCCGTTGCGAATGGCTGAATTTGGTTCCTGTCACCGTAATGAGCCATCGGGGACATTGCATGGTTTGATGCGGGTGCGTAACTTTGTTCAGGATGATGCGCACATCTTTTGTACTGAAGGCCAGATTCAGTCCGAGGTTTCGGCCTTTATTGATCTGCTGTATGAGGTCTATGCCGATTTTGGTTTTGACGAGGTCATTATCAAACTTTCAACACGGCCAGAAAATCGTGTTGGCTCTGATGCTGAATGGGATAAGTCCGAAAAGGCTTTGGAAGATGCCTTGAATAACAAGGGCTTGGCGTGGGATCTTCAGCCAGGTGAGGGCGCATTTTACGGTCCAAAGATCGAGTTTTCGCTGAAAGATTGTCTTG
>Ga0316192_10000861_pt1 | contig 22240 bp, 19 predicted proteins | sample MerIslwburrow_MG_FD_204931 | JGI IMG/M metagenome (GOLD analysis project Ga0316192, IMG submission 204931) | Coastal sediment microbial communities from Maine, United States - Merrow Island worm burrow | ecosystem: Environmental > Aquatic > Marine > Coastal > Sediment | place: USA: Maine...
TTAAGGTTTTTGCGAAAGAGGGCGTAAACTTTAAACACCATTGACGTATCGTTTCATAGGTTACAACAATACCGCGAAAGGCCGGCATTTCTTCAATGTCCCTGAAACTCAAGGTGAATCGGTGATAGAGCCATATAGTACGGCTGATAATCGCATGTGGGTAGCGATAGCGTTTATATGTATTCATACTTGATGGGTATACAGGCACGGGTTAAGTTGACAGTGCCCGCAGGAAAGCTTCTCTTTTGCCTGTCATTGGCTATATATATGATTTATTAAATGTGAATTTTGACCATGAAGAAAAGTTACTGGCCCATTCTACTTACAGCACTCGTAATAGTCATCGTCGCCAGCGTCTATTACACCGATGAACCTATGCTGATGAATTTTGGTAAGTCCTCGCCGTCGGTTGTGCGTATAGGCGTGTTGCCAGACATGAGTGAGAAAGATCTCCAACAGCGCTATGACCCGCTGCTGAAATACCTGTCAGAGGAAACCGACCTTGATTTCAGGCTGGTTTTCCCTGCCGATTATGTAGAATTGCTGCATTTTTTCGGGACAGGTGAGCTTGATCTGGCTCTTTTTGGTGGTCTTACATTCGTGCAGGCAAATACCTTATACCAGGCTGAACCTCTGGTGATGCGTGATGTAGATACCCGCTTTATCAGCGTCTTTCTGGTCAGGAACAACGATACAGCGACTGAACTCTCCGACCTTGAGGGTAAGGTACTCGCCTTTGGTAGCAGTCTTTCAACCTCCGGTCATCTGATGCCAAGGTATTTTCTGCAAAATAACAAGCAGATTATTCCTGAGGAATTTTTCGGCCAGATCGTATATTCAGGTGCTCATGACAAAACAGCTTATATGGTACGTGACGAAGAAGCCGATGTCGGCGCCGCCAATGCAGAGATTATTGGCGGTATGTTACGGGACGGCAGATTGAAACAGGGGGACCTGCGCGTTGTTTGGGAAACACCGCCATATCCAGATTATGTTTGGGCCGTGCCCCAGTACTTGAATGAGGACATCAAAACACGGCTGCGTGACGCTTATCTTCAGCTTGATTTGAACGACGAGCATCATAGACAAATACTTGCAGGACTTGGCGCCAGGAGTTACCTTCCTGCAGGGACCAAGGTATTCCAGCCCCTGCAACAAATTGCCGCTAATCTTGATTTACTTGGTGCGGAATGACAATGCTATCCAATCAGGATACATGGATACGTTCTACCCGCTGGCATGTCTATGAGCTGGTGATAATCCTCGTCATGCTTTGCCTGGTTGCGGCAGGTTATTTGTACTGGATCAAGAGCTCGTCCGAAAAAATCCGTTACATCGCCAACAACTATCACCTGCAGAGCAGTTCTTATTACATGGCTGCCATGGGAGAACTCCGGCACATCGAAAGCCAGATGAGCCTCGAACTGGCTCAGGAAGGCATCGATACTAAGACGCTGGATAAATTAACGGAAACGCAGGAAGCGTACAGATGCCAGGGTTCCGCCTTCATCTCTCAACAGGAAATCAGGTCAGGACTGGAACTGGGCAGCCGCTTCAGAGACAACAGGTTCGATTCCCTTGAGCGTAATCTGGCTCGACAAATTTCTACTACTGATTTAAGCGACGATACGTTTTGCAGGGCTGGCGAACAGCAGATTCTTAATATAAGGGGTCTGCTAAGGACATTACGGCAGATTGTTCAATTACATAGCATCGCCCGCGATGAGCTGCTGATCGACCTGGATAAACGGGAAAGCAGGCAGTTATATGTATTCTTCATTGTGATGTTCGTTTTCCTGTTGGCCGGGTTCCAGGCAACCCGGCGGGGCCTGAAGGATATAGAAGCCGATCGGGCTCTTCACAGGCGAGCTGAAAAAGAGTTAGATATCAGCGTAAGCAAATTCAATGCAATAACCAACCAGGCAACCGAGGGAATTACAGTAGCCGATCCTGAAGGCAATTACACATTTGTCAATCCTGCTTTTTGTGAAATGATCGGCTACTCTGAAGAAGAGCTGCTGCAAATGACAGTTTTCGATGTCAAAGCGCCGGAGCAGGATACTTCCTCATTTCAGCGATCCAAGACAAGCGAAGAAGGACTGGCGGTCCACGTTCTACTGCAGAGAAAAGACGGTTCTGTTTTTGTCTCTGAAGTCATTCGGAAAATGATTGAAATCGATGGCCAGTCACAGGTGTTGGGTATCATTCGTGATATAGACGAGCAGGTAAAGGCCCAGGAACATATACGTACGTTATCAATGGCAATCGAGCAGAGCCCTGTATGTGTTGTGATCAGCGATACTGATGGCAAAATAGAATTTGTCAATACCGCCTTCGAGAATATCACAGGCTACAGTGCATCAGAAGCCAGGGGGATGAATCTACTACATCTGAACTCCGATGTGACCGCAGACAGTCGCGACAATGAGTTATGGCAGATACTATCCAGCGGCAGAGAATGGCAGGGTGAGTTACAGAGCCGTAAAAAGAATGGCGAAATATTCTGGGAGCACTCCCATTTTGCACCAGTAATCAATGACACAGGTGCAATCAGCCACTACCTGGTGGTCAAAGAAGATATTTCTGTACGCAAACAGCAGGAAATGCAGATCCTGCAACAGGCGCATTTTGATTCACTGACTGAATTGCCCAATCGTTTCCTGTCGCTGGACCGGTTGTCTCAGCTGTTGAGTGAGGCGGAACGCAATAACGAGAAGGTTGCCGTCCTGTTTCTGGATCTGGATGATTTCAAGAAAATTAATGACACACTTGGGCATGAAACGGGTGACAAGCTCCTGGTCGAAGCTGCCGCGCGAATACACAGTGCGCTTCGCAGCGGTGATACCGTTGGCCGGCTCGGTGGCGACGAATTTCTGGTATTGCTCGGTGGCCTCGATGATTCGATCGATGCTCGACCAATAACGGAAAAGCTACTGAGCACGTTCAAGGATCCGTTTAGAATCGACGGGCGTGAGCTGATCCAGGCAACCAGCATCGGTGTTGCGATCTACCCTGACGATGGCGACAACACATCTGAATTACTGCGCAAAGCCGACGCTGCCATGTATCATGCCAAGGAACTGGACAGGAACACCTATTCTTTCTTTACCGATGCCATGAACCGGGATGTGTCACGCAGACTTACGCTGGAGGAACAGATGCATGGCGCACTCGGACGTGGCGAATTTGAAGTGCACTACCAGCCCAAGATTGAAATAGGCAATGGAAGAATCATAGGTTCGGAGGCATTGTTACGATGGAATAACCCCGCCCTGGGTAATGTGTCGCCTGTCGAGTTCGTTCCAATTGCAGAGCAAACGGGTTTAATCGTTCCGATCGGACGCTTTGTCCTTGCCGAAGCGCTGGCAAACACAGTACTGTGGCAACATGACTATGATGCCGATTTTCATATTGCAGTAAACTTATCGCCGTGCCAGTTCCGTGATCCTCAGATGGTCAGTTATATCAATGAAGTAATACAGCAGAATAACATCACTCGCGGCAGTCTGGAGCTGGAGATCACCGAAGGCGTGTTGATGGCTGGGCACAGCTATATTGATGACTTGCTTGTGGAGTTGAAAAATATCGGCGTCAATATCGCGATGGATGATTTCGGTACCGGCTATTCGTCAATGAGCTACCTGCGCAAATTTCCCTTCGATATCTTAAAGATCGACCGCAACTTTATCAGTGATATCACCGTTGATCAGGCAGACCGGGAACTGATCAATGCGACTATTGCCATGGCTCACGGCCTCAATCTGAAAGTGGTGGCAGAGGGTGTTGAGACAGACGGACAGCTGAAGTACCTTAAAGAGCGGGGCTGTGACTATGCACAGGGATACTTATTCAGTAAACCAATATCGGCAGATGAGCTAACGGCCTTGCTTGATGGCGATGTACGTTTGTCGCAGCGTAGCTAAAACTTATCGTGGGTAAATGCGTGTACGGGACCAGGCCTTACATTATATATAGCCAGGTCTGTCCCCTTTGAGCCTGAAAATAAAATAGATTCAACTGTTGCAGTTATTAGTTGAATTCAAGCCCTGTATTGACTATTTGCTGAATACACTAGAGCTGGCTTTCGGGTGCGATTTTCATGAACCAGGCTTTGAAGCGAAGCCATGCACTCGTGTCAGGTTCCCTGGTCTCGATCACTTCTACGCCGTTAATGCGGCCGTGCCATTCCAGATCCCCGTCTTCGTTCAGGAGTACACGATAGGTTAATGCAGCGATATTCTCATCGGTGTCAGCATGATTTTCCGCAATCATCCTTGCTGAATCGATGAGTAATCCCATCTCGGCATTGATTTCAATGGAGCGGGGGTCGAGATTCAAGGAACCGACAAACAGATATCTGCGATCGATCAGAAAAGTCTTGGTATGCAGCGTCATTTTATCCGGACCTTCATCTGTTCTTTTCAATTCACGCGCCGCAGGCGCTCTTGCTTCATAAACTTGAACACCTGCCCTGATTACATCCTTGCGATAACGTGAGTAGGCGCCGTGTACCGGCACATGGTTATTGGAAGCCAGCGAGTTGGTCAGAATCACTACGCGTACACCCTTGTTGACCAGATTTCTCACAAACTCAACACCGCTGTCACCGGGGACATAGTATGGCGTGATAATAATAATTTCTTTCTCGGCGCTGAGTAGCACCTCTCTCAGATCTGTAGCGAGTTGCATCTGCTCTTCGCTGATTTCGTTGATCAGCTTGTCAGGACTGTCAGACAGCACGCGCGCCTCGGCAGGGTATAACTGTCGTCGATCCGAGATCAGATCCTGCAGTAGTTGACTTTCAAGCGCCTGTTTATAGACCGTATCATAGATTCCGTTGAATTCTTCTGCGATAGCGGCACGCACAGTCTCAATGTCTTCATCCGTGGTATTGATCCGGTCTATTGGTACCGCGCGGGAATGATTCCAGTACTCATTGAAGGACCTGGAGATTTCAGCGGCGATTGGCCCCAGCGCCAGTACATCATAATCGATAAATACGGAGTCCGTCTTCAGATCAAAATACTCGTCGGCGATATTGCGCCCGCCGGTGATGCTGATCTGGTTGTCAACGGTAAATGATTTGTTATGCATGCGCCGGTTGGCCTGCTTGAAATCGCCGACGAAATTTAGCGAGGAAAACCCACGGCGCGAAACTGGATTGAACAGCCGGACTTCGATATTCGGGTGCTGGTTGATCAGCAGCAGCCCGCGGTCCGGTGCCGTGGTAAAGATATCATCGAGCAGGAAACGAACCCGAACACCCCGATCCGCCGCCTTCAACAGCGCGTTCATCATCACCAGACCCGCGGTATCGTTCTTCATCAGAAAGTACTGCAGATCGATAGTCTTGTCTGCTTGCTCAGCCAGGCGCAATCTTGCGCCCAGCGAATCCATTCCCTCGGATAGCGGGTAAAAGCCGGAGAGCCCATCATGCGCCTCGACCCACTTAGATACCTTTTTCCCCAGCCTGGTATCCGCCGTATCAGTGATTGTTTTACTGTACGGTTTGGGTTCATCGAAGGACACGGTCGCACAACCGCTAAAGACCACGCTGAGCAGCAGCAGAATTAATATCCTGCCAAGTCGACAATCAGTCACATTCATTTCCTCTTACCACGGAAATCGGGGTTAGCGGAGGGTTTATCATGTAAAGGCTTTTGCAAAACAATCAAAACAATCCCAGTAAACTTTTTATTATTAAATGAAGAACCTAAAATTGAAAGCCCTGCTGCGAACTCTAAATTATTTTTACCCGGATACTAACTGTCTCGATGCCGCCGGTTTGCCCAGGAGCAGGGCGCCACCGCAGGATGACTTGTTCAGCAGAGATACGCAAGCCGGTCACTCAAAACACAGATAGCCGCGACCCGGACAGACGCGGCAGGATAGCGTTTGGCCCGTGGGCTGGAATTTGCCTGGACAAGGTTGAATCAGCGATTGGCGAGCACGGTTTGTGTTGAGATGAAGGTGGAATTCGGAAGGAATTCGTCTTTGGTGTCGGGTCAGTGGCTATGACTGGCTGGGTAAAAACGGTTGATTTTCGGGTAACAGGGCTTTTATTCTTCTTATACTCGTACATGGATCGCGTGTTCCTGTTCGTTTCTGCAGGTATTGTACGCCCTGGGCAGCGTTGTGGCGAGTGATGCATCGGTCGAGAGATTTTCCTTGTCCAGAAACGCAGGGTTTGCGTAAATGTCCCATCGCTGTTATTTACGGATTCCACTTCTGCCGGGAAATCGGGGGCAGGCCCACTGCTATCCCAGATAATTTTTAATGGACGGTATTGCACACGATCAAGATAGTCTATCCAGGGACGGTATGCTTATTCATACCTCGATAAATATGTATACTGTCGCCGGAATGTAGCAAAATGTAACGTTTATTTGTGGTTCAGGTCGATTGTAATATATGTCATTCTGCTATGGATCGCTGATTGCATTTTATGAGCGGGTGGTATTACATTATTGATATCAAATTGTGCAGGGTTAATGTGAAGAGGGGAATACAGGATTCACGTTATCAACGCATTCGTAATTTTCCTCTTTCGCAAACATACGCCAGCATATAGTTATAGTCGTTGCCTGCGGATGTTGATGCCGTAATGGGAGGCGCGAACGCGAGAGAAGAAAGGGCTGAATTATTACAAGAAGAAACACATCAATACGTTATTCTGTCTCCATATTCTTAAATAAATAAGCACGGTATTATCAGGGAGAGTGCGATGTCAGATTTTGTTAATGTGGTATTAAACTTCGATGGTTGCATCGTATATATGTGATCCAGATATCGCTTTCACAATGATGTTATTAACACAGTACAAACATAAATCTTTCTCTGCGCCTCTGCGCCTCTGCGGTTAACAATATTGTGGATGACGAAGAATGGATGCAGCGTGCGCTTGAGCTTGCACACAAGGCCGAAGCCGCCGGCGAGGTACCGGTGGGTGCGGTCATCGTTCTCGATGGCGAGCTGATTGCAGAAGGCTGGAACCAGCCGATCAGTTCCTCCGATCCCACCGCGCATGCCGAAATCATGGCGCTACGCGCTGCCGGCAAAAAGCTTGATAATTACCGAATGCTTGATGCAGAGCTGTATGTAACGCTGGAGCCATGCCCGATGTGCGTCGGTGCCATGCTGCATGCCCGGATCAAGCGCGTCATCTACGCTGCAACGGATCCAAAAACAGGTGCGCTCGGCGGCGCCTACGATTTGCTCAACAGCGTCAGCCACAATCATTCATTCGAAGTGACAAATGGCGTACTCGCCGAGCAGAGCCGTGATTTGCTGCAGGCATTTTTCAGAAACAGACGTTAAAGTGCGGAAAGTATTCTATTACCGCAGAGGCGCAGAGACGCGGAGAACAACTGGTTGTCATGTTACAGCGGTTGCTCATTTAAACAGCTCTTTGTGGCCCGTTATTTAATTGTTATTACTAAACTCATAAATGATCTCTGCGCCTTTGCGTCTCTGCGGTGAAAATAATTTTATCTGGATCATGCTTCCGCATCAGCCAGCATCTTCCTGAAGCTGTTCACCCTCTGCTGACTAACTTTGCCTTCTTCAACTGCTTCCGTTATCGCGCAACCGGGTTCGTGGGTGTGACTGCAATTGGCGAATTTGCATTTGCCGCGATATGGCTTGAGTTCGATGAAGCCATTCAGTATCTGCTCTTTATCGAGGTTGATTGGTGAGAAATCCCTGACGCCTGGCGAATCGATCAGGTGGCCGCCTGTGGGCAGCGCGTACAGGGTTGAAACCGTAGTGGTGTGTTTGCCTTCCTTTGATGCTTCTGAAATTTCACCGATGCGAATATCGATATCAGGCAGCAGATCTTTGACCAGTGAAGATTTTCCAACGCCCGAGAGGCCGACCAGTATGCTGGTTGCATCTGCCAGCATGGATTGAAGCTCATCCAGACCGGTACTTTTAATGGCGCTGGTCTCCACTACGCGGTAGCCAATGGTGTCGTAGATGGCGTTAATGTCATTTACCACATGCTCGTTTTCTTCGTCCAGCATATCGATCTTGTTAATAACGATGATGGGTCTTGCAGGAAGATTCTCTGCTGCCACAAGGTAGCGATCGATCAGATAGCTATTGGGTTTGGGTACCAGTGAGCACACAATAATGACCTGGTCGATGTTGGCGGCAACCGCTTTTGCCTTGCTGCCAAACCCCGATTTTTGCAGGATGTTATCGCGCTCGGAACAGGCGATGACGATGGCGGATTTTGGCTCGCTTTGTTTATCGGTGTACTCGAAAACGACACGGTCACCACAGACGATGGTGCCGAGATTCTGCCGTAGCTGGCAGTTTATGGTCTCGCCGATTTCGTTCCTTACAATGAGCTCTTTACCGTGGTGTGTGATAACAGTTCCGTTATGAGTATCGGTATTTTCCCGGACGGCTTTCTGATTTTTATTGGCGGATATCTGGCGCTGCTGTTGCTTTGTTAAGCGTCTTTTTGCCATGCTTGAGATGTTAAATGTTAAGTGTGCCGTCAACTTTGGCGGCACAGATGAAATCATTCAAAGACAGACCATCGACACTGTGTGTGCTGAACTCAATGCGACAGGTATTATATGTAACGGTCATCTCTGGATGATGGTCTTGCTGGTGCGCTACCATGGCGATGACATTGACGAAGGCCATGGTGTCGTAATAGTTTTTGAACTTGAAGGTGCGGCTAATGGACTTGTTATCTTCTGCAAGCTTCCACTCTGATGAAATCTCTTGTAAGTGATTATTTATGTCGTCGTCAGTTAGCCGTGATGTTTTTGCTTCACAATGTTTGTCCGCAAAAATACTCATGTTTGATCCCAATAGAGAAGCTTAAAATTTATAGTACTTCTCGTTGAGAAAATGCACAACAGCATCAGTGTCTTCGTCAAACCAGGGCGCGCCCGTGTTGTCCTTGCAGCGTACGACCTGTTTACTCAGGGCATCGAGGGATTTAACGAAGTGGTCGTCCCTTGTATACACTGTTTCCGTGTGGCATTTATAACAATGCTCTTTATGCATCTTGTCGCCGGTTTTAAATTGCTCGTCCGTGCCCGTGCCTTTATCTGCGTTAACAAGGCAGCTACAGCAAGCCAGGCTTGCCAGGGATATGACTTGAATGACTGTTTTCTTCATGATCGATCTCCGTTGCTATGTCTGTGCGTTCAGGTGCGCTATGCGAACCGGAGCGGGGGGGTGCGAATCGTAGAATGCTGAATACAGTGGGTCAGGGGTTAAGGTGCTCGCATTCTCTTTGTACAGGCCAACCAGTGCCTGTATCAAATGAGCTGCCTTGGTCTGCTGTGCAGCATATTCGTCTGCTTCAAACTCGTTCTTTCTGGAGAACAGGCTCAATAAGGGGTGCAGTACAAAGGTAAATACCGGCAGCACCAGGACAAACAGCAGCAGCGCCATGTAGGTGGCTGGTGTGCCGATTCCAAGTGCAGTATAGAACCATTCGTTTTTCATTAACCATGCAAGGATCGCCAGGCCGGCAAATGATGTGGCGATGGATATCAGCATGCCTTTGACAATGTGCTTTTTCTTGAAGTGACCCAGTTCGTGTGCAAGCACAGCTTCAAGTTCGTCGTCGTTCAACATCTTTAGCAGGGTGTCGAAAAACACGATACGTTTATTGCGGCCAAAGCCGGAGAAATAAGCATTACCGTGGGATGAGCGTTTTGAGCCATCGATAACGAAGATGCCGTTACTGCTGAACCCGCAGCGCTGCAGTAATTGCTTGATGCGCTCCAGGGTGTCGCCTTCCTTTAAGGGTTCAAACTTGTTGAAGATCGGTGCAATCACTGTCGGGTATACCCACATGATGAACAGGCTGAATGAGGTCCACACTATCCAGGCATATACCCACCACAGCTCGCCGGATTTTTCCATCAGCCAGAGAATGGTCCACAGCAGGGGGACGCCAATGATCAATCCCAGGGCACTGCCTTTTATGATATCGATGATGAATGTTTTAACCGTGGTACGGTTGAAACCGAAACGCTCTTCGATCACGAAGGTGCTGTAAATCGAGAAGGGCAGTTCCAGTATTGATGACACCAGCATAAAAGCCAGTATCACCGCGATACCCGTCATGATCGGGTTTAGTCCAAAAACGACTGTAGTCTGGTTCAGCCATTCCAGCCCTCCGCCCAGGGTCCAGAACAGCAGCAGTCCTGCATCGTAAAACATCGGCAGACGGCCGAAGCGGGTTTTTGTGACGGTGTAATCGGCTGCTTTCTGGTGCTCATCGAGATTGATCTTGCCTTCAAATGCTTCGGGCACACTGGTGCGATGGGCCGTGATATGAGAGATTTGCCGGTGCGAGAGCCAGAACCTTATAACCAGCGATAACGCCAGCATGGCAACAAACAGGATTGTGAAGCTGTGCATAACTACCTTTTGAGAATGGAATACAATAACTGTATTATGTATTTTATGGCCGTATAAGGCTAGCCGTTGAAATCACATCATAAAACCCTTCGGGATTGAGGAAATATGCCACAGCAGAACGCAGAGAACCTGATTTGGATCGACCTGGAAATGACGGGGCTGGATCCACTGGAAGACAGGATCATCGAAATCGCGACACTCGTCACTGACAAGAACCTCAAGATACTGGAAGAAGGTCCGTCACTTGTGATCAAGCAGAGTGATGAAATGCTCAATGGCATGGACGAGTGGTGCACCACACAACACGGTAAATCAGGCCTGACTGACCGGGTAAAAAACAGCTCGATCAGTGAATCGACGGCCGAAGCGGTCACGCTCGCCTTTCTCGAGAAATATGTACCACTGGGCAGGTCACCGATGTGCGGTAACAGCATCTGCCAGGACCGCCGCTTTCTTGCACGCTGGATGCCTGAACTGGAAGAATTTTTTCACTACCGCAACCTTGATGTAAGCAGCCTGAAAGAACTGGTTCGCAGGTGGTCGCCCGATGTCTGTGAAGGCTTCACCAAGGAGTCGAGCCACCTGGCAATGAATGACATCAAGGATTCAATCGCCGAGCTGCAGTATTACCGTAAAACGATATTGTCGATATAACAGGACAAAGGTGATGCCTGGCATGTTGCAGTTGCGAACATACATACCCGCCTGTTTTGCGGTGTTAACGATATTTACCAGTGCTCAGTCACTAGCTGCGGAACTCGAAACGGTCTCGGTGTCGTATACCGAGGTGCCGCGCGTTTACCGTCTTGATGGTGTTATCGAGGCTGTAAACAAGACAACGGTTTCTGCGCAGATTAGTGGTCAGATCGAAGCCATTACTTTCGATGTTGATGACTACGTCGAAAAAGATGAGGTCATCATTCGTTTGAATGACAAGCAACCAGTGTCCAGGCTGAAACAGGCAAAAGCTGAAATAGAGGAAGCCAGTGCGCGCTTGAAAGAAGCAGAAGACGAGTACCTGCGTGTAAAAGGCGTATATGAGAAAAAAGCCGTTTCAAAGAAAGCGCTGGATGCGGCAGAGGCATCGATGAAAGCGGCACAGGCGAAGCTGAAAGCGGCGCGCGCAGGACTGGAGCAGGCCCAGGAACAGTTCGATTACACGCGTGTACGCGCACCTTATTCAGGCATCGTTACAGAACGTCATATCGAAGTCGGCGAGATGGCACAACCCGGCAAAAAGCTGATGAGTGGATTGTCACTCGAGGAGCTGAGGGTCAATGTTGATGTGCCGCAAAGTATGATCAATGCGGTGCGCGAATCTGATGATGTTTTCATTGAAACGCCTCAGGGGAAATTAATCCCGGTCACATATAAAACGGTTTTTCCATACGCGGAGCGATCCAGTCACACCTTCCGGGTGCGTCTTGATCTGTCAGGTGATGATTTATCATTGTTTCCGGGCATGTTTGTAAAAGCGAGTTTTACAATCGGACAGCAGCCGGTTCTGGTCGTACCCACAAATTCAATCGTAAGGCGCTCCGAGGTGACGGCGGTGTATGTTCGTTCATCCGAAGGCAACATCAGTCTGCGTGCTATTCGCATGGGGCGTCAGCTGAATAACGGAAATACGATCATTCTTGCCGGCTTGCAGCAAGGTGAAGTTGTCCTTGTCGACCCGATAGCTGCGGGTGCACGGTTAAAACAGCAGTACGCTACAAAACCGCTTCGCTGAACCATGTCTGATAATGCTGGTTCGATGGGTGTTTCTGGCAACGTAGCCAAACGTTTTCTCACCACGGAGATCACACCTTTACTGGCGTTGGTGGGTTTTCTGCTGGGTGTGTTTGCCGTCATGGTTACGCCGCGTGAAGAAGAACCCCAGATCAACGTCACTTTCGCTAACGTGTTTATAGCGTTCCCGGGTGCGAGTCCTGCCGAAGTAGAAAGCCTTATTGCCGGGCCGGCAGAACAGGTGCTTTCGGAAATCGAAGGTATCAAGCATGTCTATTCCACGTCTATGCCGGGAATGGCTGTATTAACCGTGCAGTTCAAGGTGGGCGAAGACCGTACTGCAGCCATTGTTCGCCTGTATAACAAGATATACCTGCATAGTGACTGGCTGCCGCAAAATCTTGGTGTTGCGCAGCCTGTTGTCAAGCCCAAGGGTATCGATGACGTGCCAATCGTGACTGCAACCCTGTGGTCACATGATGACAACATAGGCGCATATGAGCTTGGCCAGATTGCCCATTCCATAGAAGCGGAACTGAAACGCGTTCAGGGTACGCGCGAGATTTACACAATAGGGGACTCACCCAGAGTCGTGCGTGTATTGCTTGACCCCCAGGCCCTGTCTGCCTACCGCACAGATATAGATAGTCTGCGCAATGCATTGCAGGCGGGCAACCGCGTGCATGAACCGCTCCGTGTTACAGCTGACAATAATGAACTGCTGGTCAAAGCCGGAACATTCTTCTCAACGATCGAGGATATATCCGAACTGGTCGTTGCCGTTCATGAGGGCAGCCCGGTTTATCTTCGTGACGTGGCGACGGTTGAAGATGGCCCGTCGCAGCCGGATCAATATGTGCATTTCAGCCACGGTGCTGCATCAGCCTCCAAAACGAAAGCAGTTGAAAGGCCTGCGGTTACGCTGGTGATTGCGAAACAGGGGGGCACGAATGCGGTAGACATCTCCCGTCGTGTGATAGAACGTTTCAATCAGCTCAGGGGCAGTTACATTCCTGATAATGTCAACGTAACGATCACGCGAAATTATGGCGCAACTGCTGACGCAAAAGCGAAAAAACTGATCAGCAAGCTGGCATTCGCCACGGCATCGGTTGTATTTCTGGTTTTGATTGCACTTGGCTGGCGTGAAGCAATTATTGTCGGCACCGCTGTCATTGTTACATTGGCGATGACCCTGTTTGCATCATGGGCATGGGGGTTTACGCTCAACCGGGTATCATTGTTTGCCTTGATTTTTTCAATCGGCATACTGGTGGATGACGCAATTGTCGTAGTCGAGAACATTCATCGTCATCTCTCCATGGGTGCGAAAAACCTGGTTGAGGCAATTCCCCGCGCGGTTGACGAGGTTGGCGGTCCGACAATACTTGCGACTTTCACGGTCATTGCCGCCTTGCTGCCAATGGCGTTTGTTTCAGGACTCATGGGCCCTTACATGAGCCCGATTCCTATCAATGCTTCACTGGGCATGTTGATTTCACTCGCGGTCGCTTTTGTGTTTACGCCCTGGTTAACACAGAAAATGCTTACAGCTCATGTGGGTGGGCACGGAAGTGCAAATCATGAGGCGGGTCAAGCTGAAGAAACGCGCTCGCATCGATTCGCCAGGCGTATCTTCAAGCCCTTTCTTGAAGGGCGCCGCGGCCTGGTAAATCGTCGCTGGCTGCTTGCGGGTATTCTATTACTGATACTGCTTTCATTGACGCTGGTCGCCGGACGCCTGGTGATTTTAAAAATGCTGCCATTCGATAACAAATCCGAGTTCCAGGTTGTGCTCGATATGCCTGAAGGTACGAGTCTTGAGCAGACTGCGAGAGTGTTACAGGATATCGGCCAGTACCTGTCGACATTGCCGGAGGTCAAGGATTACCAGGTCTATGCAGGTTCGTCTGCCCCGATCAGTTTTAACGGCCTCGTTCGTCAGTACTACCTGCGCGAGGATGCTCATCTTGGTGATATCCAGGTCAACCTCGTTGACAAGCATGAACGCGACCGCAAGAGCCATGCCATTGCCCTGGCAGTGCGTGAAGATATCCAGGCAATAGCACGTCGATACCAGGGTAATGCCAAGATCGTGGAAGTTCCGCCGGGTCCGCCGGTGATGTCACCTCTGGTGGCGGAAGTTTATGGCATCGATTATAACGGCCAGATAAGCGCGGCAAAAAGATTACGTGAAGTGTTTGAGCGAACAGCGGATATTGTAGATATCGATGATTCCGTCGAAATTGCATCCGAGAAGATTATTGTTGAAATTGACCGCAGCCGTGCGGCCTTGCTTGGCTTGTCACAGCAACAGGTCACCGATGCATTGGCAACTGTGCTCGAAGGTGAAGATATGACCTACATGCATCTCGATAAAGCCAAGTATGCTGTACCCGTTCGTGTGGAATATGCTGAAGGTGACAAGGCTGACATCGAGCAGGTGCTATCACTGGTGCTAATGTCGCGCAATGGCTCGTTGGTGCCATTGTCCGAAGTCGTTGCATTGCATCAATCCGAGCGTAACCACAACATCTACCACAAGGATTTAATGCCTGTTGTTTACGTTACCGGTGATATGGCAGGTGAAACCGACAGTCCACTGTATGGATTGTTCGAGATAGCAGCACAGGGTGAACGTGCCACGGATATGTCGCAATGGTTTGTAAACACACCACAAGACCCCTATGAATACAATTATAAGTGGGATGGTGAATGGCAGATAACATACGAAACATTCCGTGATATGGGAATTGCCTACTCTGTTGGCCTGTTGCTGATTTATCTGCTGGTAGTGGCGCAGTTCAGGTCGTATATTGTGCCGCTGGTAATAATGGCGCCTATCCCTCTTACGATTATCGGCATACTGCCCGGCCATGCGATTGCAGACAAACAGTTTACCGCAACATCCATGATAGGAATGATTGCACTTGCAGGCATCATCGTGCGCAATTCCATTCTGCTGGTTGATTTCATCAACCAGGAACTGCGTGCTGGTGTTTCATTTGAAGATGCGGTGATACGTTCAGCCGCAGTGCGCGCCAAGCCAATTGTCCTCACCGGTGTCGCCGCGATGGCAGGTGCGTTCTTTATCCTTGATGATCCTATCTTCTCCGGACTGGCAGTGTCGTTGATCTCGGGGATACTGGTTTCGACTGTACTGACACTGGTCGTGATACCGGTGGTTTATTATGCGGTCATGCAGAAACGTATGGATAAGATAATGCAAATGGAATAGCTATCGCTGTTGTCGTGAATGTTTTTGTTCACCGCAGAGGCGCAGAGTACGCAGAGGTTTTTTATTGGTATTTCGTAGGTAGTGACTTTATTCGCGAAAATTAGCTAAATGTATTTACAAACTTTTGGTTTCGCCTTGATGGCGAGTTACTTTTCTTTGCTTGTCCAAAGAAAAGTAACCAAAAGAAAAGACACCCTGACCAGTTTGCCCTTCGGGTTCCCGAGGCATTCACCTTTGCCTACGGGCCGTCCTGACTCGCCGTCCGGGCTCGACAGGACTAAATTCGACATCCCTGTCGACCATCTTTTTCATTTTTTGGCCCTACCAAAGCTGAATACCTCGGCAAACTTCACGGGGAGACTGTCTACTCCCGTCAAGCTCGCCGAAGCCTGTCCTGAGCCTGCCGAAGCGGACAGCTTCACTGATAGGGTCGATTGACCAGGGACGGTCAATCGAGTCTTGTCGAGCATGGATGCGAGTCAAGACGACCCGTTAGACCGTAGCCTGGATGAAGCGCAGCGTAATCCGGGGATTTCCAGCAGCATTGAACAGCCCCGGATTTACATAACACTTCCCTGTGTTCTGCCCTTCGGGCCAGCCACAGGCTGTTCAAATTCGATCCCCTTGAATTTAGTCACTTCGTTACATCCGGGCTACGGGTATGCGTAGCACGAGCGCCCGGGATGTACAACTCAAGGACATAGGTAACAAAAGAGTCCAAGGACATGGGTTACCTTTTTTGCACGAACAAAAAAGGTAACTCGCTCCAGCAGGAGCGAAACTAATGCTTAGGTACACATGATAATAATAAAAGATAAGGCGGTATGGCTCACACCAAGGTTAGACCAAATGTTAATAAATGCGATTAACTAAAATTCGCGACTAAAGTCGCTCCTACGAAACAACAAGAACCTCTGTGTTTTCTCTGCCCTCTGTGGCAAAAAAGTATTTAAAGTAAGCGCAGTGTTCTGAATAATATGCAACCTGGTCTTGGGCTGTCACTATTAATTATTCACTACTCAACCGGCGTGTCGTCTCTATTTCCCCAATCCGACCACGATCCCGGATAACCCTTAACATCCTCATATCCGAGCGCGCGCAGCATGACGTAGGAGAACGCCGAGCGGTGATGTGACTGGCAGTACACGATAACCTCCCTGTCTTTTGGCAGCCCGAGCTGATCCAGTTTTTGCTGGATGGATTCAGACGGGAGCAGACGCAGGTTATGCGCGCGGTCCATGGCTTCGGTCCATTCATAATGCTTTGCACCCGGTATATGACCGCCCTTGTTGGCGTATTTCTTTTTACCGTTGTATTCGGGCAGGCTACGCGCATCCAGCAAAGTCATGTGTTCATCATCGAGATGTTGCATGATGTATGCGCTGTCAACGGTATGATTACCCGTGTTTACAAGGGTGTAATTGCTTGCGATCTTTTCGGGTACATCTTTCGTCAGTGGATGGCCTTCATTCGCCCAGCTGAACAGCCCGCCATTTAGCAATGATGTTTTTGTGTGGCCGAACACGTGTAATGTCCAGATGAAGCGAGAGGCGCAGCCGCCGCCTTCATCATCATAAGCAATGACATGCGAGTCTGCAGTGATGCCGAGACTCGAGACCAGTCTTGAAATCTGCTCTGCTGACGGCAATAAGCCCATAACGGGCTTTTTAATATGTATGATGTCGGGGTAATTGATGAAATGCGCGCCGGGTATGTGTGCTTTTCTGTATTGTTTCGCTTTGCATAAATCTACGATGACAACAGCAGGGTCGTGCGTAAGTGATTCGAGCTCTTCAGGTTCGATGATTAATTTGATGTCTGTCATTTTACAACCTGGATATTCGTAGGTGGTTTGTTACTTTTGCCGGGTGTCAGTATAGTGTCTTTGGCTGCTTTTTCTGCAAGTGCGTCAGGGTAGTCGAGTGAAAAATGCAGTCCACGGCTTTCCTTGCGTTCCATGGCAGAGCGGATTATCAGTTCAGACACCTGTGCCAGGTTGCGCAATTCGATCAGGTCGCTGCTGATTCGGAAATTACTGTAATACTCGTAGATTTCGTGCTGCAGTAACTGAACACGGCGCATCGCGCGCTCGAGTCGCTTGTTGGTGCGTACAATGCCAACGTAGTCCCACATGAAGCGGCGTAATTCGTCCCAGTTATGTGTGACCACAACTTCTTCATCAGAATCTGTGACACGGCTTTCATCCCATGGGGCAACCTTCTTTTCCAGTTTTATATTCGCGATGTTTTCAATGATGTCCTGGCAGGCGGATTCAGCAAACACCAGGCACTCAAGCAATGAGTTGCTGGCCATGCGGTTGGCGCCATGCAATCGTGTAAAGGCGGTTTCACCAATCGCATACAGCCCTTCAATTTCAGTGCGGCCGTTCATATCTGTCATTACGCCACCGCAGGTATAGTGAGCGGCGGGTACAACCGGTATTGGCTCTTTTGTTATATTAAAACCAAGCTCGAGGCAACGCTTGTATATGGTCGGGAAGTGGGACTTTATAAATGCCGCTGAACGATGACTGATATCTAGATAGACGCATTCAGCGCCAAGCCGCTTCATTTCGTGGTCGATTGCTCTCGCGACGATGTCACGCGGTGCGAGCTCGGCGCGTTGATCAAAGCGATGCATAAATTGCTCGCCATCCGGGAGTAGCAGTTTACCGCCTTCACCACGCACCGCTTCGCTGATCAGGAACGATTTGGCTTCAGGATGATATAAACAGGTGGGGTGGAATTGATTGAACTCCATATTGCCGACCTTGCAGCCTGCGCGCCATGCCATGGCGATACCGTCACCGGTAGAGCAGTCAGGATTGGTCGTGTACAGGTAGACCTTGCTGGCGCCGCCGGTTGCCAGCACAACTGTTTTGGCAAGGAATCTTTTCACGTGCCCTGTATTTTTATTCAGTACGTAGGCGCCTATACAGCGATTATGCTTCAGCCCCTGCTTGCTGCCGGTGATCAGGTCGACGGCTATATGATTTTCATAAATATCGATAGAAGCATGCTGGCGGACATGATTCACCAGTGTGTTCGATACGGCTACACCGGTTGCATCGGCGGCATGAACGATGCGTCGAAAGCTGTGGCCGCCTTCCCGTGTTAAATGCAGGACACGGCTTCCGTCGGGTGTCGTTTCCTTGGTGAATGGCACACCAAGCTGTTGCAGCCAGCGAATGTTCTCCGGACCATGCTCAACGGTGAAACGGACTGAGTCAGGATCGCACAGTCCGGCACCCGCGTTCATGGTGTCGTCAACGTGTGACTGAAAGGAGTCTTCATCGGCAAGAACTGCGGAAATGCCTCCCTGGGCATAATAAGTACAGCCCTCGTTGATCGGGCCTTTGCTGATGACTGCGACCGGGCCATTGGATGCCAGCCTGAGTGCAAGGCTCAAACCGGCAGCACCGCTGCCAATAATCAGCACATCATGCATGTTCGAGATGGACATGTGGGGTCCCCTTGAGAAAAATCGTATGTTTTTCGGCGCGCTTGAGTGTAATACCTTGATTGTACTTGTATAATCGGTGGATTGCATCAGGGCGCAAATACACTTCATGCGCCTGAACTATAACTGGATTATTTTGTCACACCAACCAGACAATGGATTGTCTCTGGAGGAAAGGCCTGGATGGGCACTGAAAAGAATGTTGATCAGGCGCTGGTTGAGCGCGTACAAAAAGGCGACAGCAAGGCGTTCGATTTGCTGGTATTGAAGTACCAGAATCGAATTTCCAAGTTAATTGCACGTTTTGTACGTAACCAGGCCGACGTGCAGGATGTTGCCCAGGAGGCTTTTATCAAGGCTTACCGGGCCTTGCCCAACTTCAGGGGTGAAAGTGCCTTTTATACATGGCTCTACCGGATTGCGATCAATACCGCAAAGAATCACCTGGTTGCGATGGGGAGAAAGACCCCATCCTATACGGTAGATGTGCAGGAAGTTGAAAAATATGACGCAAGCGAGTGGCTCAAGGAATATGCCACACCGGAACGGGAATTGCTTGCCGATGAAATACAGGCGACGGTAAACACTGCGCTGGAAGTGCTGCCGCCGGATTTAAGAGAAGCGATAACTCTACGGGAAATCGAAGGATTGAGTTATGAGGATATCGCCCAGGTCATGGATTGCCCGATTGGAACAGTGCGTTCGCGCATTTTCAGGGCGCGTGAAGCTATAGATGAGAAACTGCAGCCTATCGTGGATAGTGGCAGTCATAATGTAAATAATTAACCTTGAAAGATATTCAGGTGTGTGTAATGAACGAAGACAAAGAAAAAATTTCTGCCTGGCTTGATGATGCCATTGAATACAATGAAGCGGGCTCACTTGAGTCAGAGCAGGACGAACGGGCTTTCGCTACAACAACACGCTACCAGATGATTGGTGATGCGTTACGGGGCAAAGTGACAGAGGCATCGATGATTGACATCAGCGCGAGTGTGCGTGAGGCCATTAGTCGCGAACCTGAAATTGTTCCAGTTACAAGGCCGGCACGCCCGATCCAGCGTGAGGCAAAACCATTATTCGATTTCGGATCATGGCTGAGACCTGTTGGTGGCCTGGCGGTGGCTGCAACGGTAGCAATGGTCATGGTCGTCACCCTCACAGATAAGCAAACGGCAACGGATAATGCAGTGGTCGCTAATGTTGGGCAACAGCCTGTACAGGCACTACCGGTAAACAACACGGCGCCTGTCTATGCCAGGCCGGGTGTTGCAATGCCCGCGGTAAATCTCAACAGTTATGTCACCGAGCATTCAGAATATGCCGCACAGGACACCATTCAGGGGATGATGCCTTACGCACGTTCAGTGAGTTACGGGTCTGAAAAAAATACTGCCTTGAAAAACACCACTAAAGACAGCCAAACTGAGAAAAATCTCGGTAAATGAAAATTGCCCGGCAAATGAGAATAGGAGTTACAGCCTTTTTAACATTTGCAATTCTGAGTCATCTGCCTGCTTATGCAGGCAATGTCTCTGAGATCGTTAGCGGCATGTCAGCCGCAGACAAGCACTCGAATTACATAGGCACATTCGTGCTGCGCAAGTCAGACAAAATGATGACCATGCATGTTGTTCACGGTGTTGATGACCGGGGTGTTTGGGAAAGCATGGAGTCGCTCAACGGCGAGGCGCGCAAGATAGTCCGCCACAATAATGAAGTCATATCAATTTACCCGGACCGCAATCTGGTAACCGTGAGCAAGATGGGGGGCAAGCCTGGCTTGCACCCGACACTTCCCGAGAACCTGGAAAAGCTGGCCAACTATTACACGATTAATCAGCTGGGTGACGACCGTATTGCCGGCCGTGAAACATCTGTATTAAACGTGCAGCCAAAAGATGCCTATCGCTACGGTTACAAATACTGGCTGGATAATGAGACCCATGTATTGCTCAAATGCGACCTGCTTGATGAAAATGGCGAAATCGTTGAGCAGATGATGTATACGTCGTTCAACAATCAGTCTGAAGTGCCGCAATCAGCATTCAATATACCTGACCTCAGTGGCTTTACCAGTCAGTCGCTTGACAGGAACAGAGGAAAGCAGGCGAACATAGGATGGCGCGCCACGAACATGCCGCAGGGATTTATGCTGACACAGAGCACCATTCGCAGCGGTGAAGATAATGAATCGCTTCATCTGATGTATTCTGATGGGCTTGCGTCTGTTTCAGTGTTCATTGAGACCGGTGAAGACAGCCCGCATCGCCTGGTAGGTGCATCCAGGATGGGCGCCCTGAATGCTTTTGGTAAACAGCTGAACGGTGCTCAAATTACCGTCATGGGCGAAGTGCCGGAAGCAACGGTTGCCACTATTGCTGAGTCCATGGAGCGCACGCAATGATCGAAGAGAAGGCGCGTGTTATCGCAATTGAAAATAATCAGCTGCTGCTCGAGGCCGAAACCAGGGCGGCCTGCAATGCCTGTGCCGCCAAACAGGGCTGTGGTACTTCCGTACTCTCCAAATGGGTCGGCCGGAAATTTACCCGTTTTCAGGTGCCGAATACAGTCAATGCCCGGGTAGGTGACGAAGTGGTCGTCGGGCTTGCCGAAGAGGCTATGCTCAAGGGTTCGGTGCTCGTGTACCTGTTGCCGCTGCTGGTTATGATTGGGTCTGCACTGCTGGCCGACGGGCTGATTTCGACTGATACCGCCTCGCGTGATCTGCTGGTGCTGGTTTCGGCGGTCGCCGGCTTCGTCTTGATGTTATTTATTTCGCGCTGGTTTCTGTCCACAAACAGCTACAGAAGCAAGCTGACGCCTGTCGTGCTCAGAAAAAACATAGCCTGAGCGTAATCTGCTAAAATCCCGCCCGTATGTGACCCGGCGCTTGCCGGTTTTTTTTCTGCCAGAGTTATGCCTGTTGAATTAACCATATATATCCGCGAAGGCTGTCATCTTTGTGACGACATGGAACTGGCATTGCAGGAATGCAAATCCGAACTTGATTTTGAGACACGGCGCGTGCCAATAAACAACAATAAGGAATTAGAAGAAGCTTACGGTACAAAGGTGCCGGTGCTGGTCTGTGGTGATGAAGAGATTTGTCATTATTTTCTCGACATGCACGCCTTGAAGCGGGTACTGAGCTGATATGGCACTGCAGAAGATTCGAAATTTTTCGATTATTGCGCATATCGATCACGGCAAATCCACGCTGGCAGACCGCCTGATCCAGACGTGCGAGGGCCTCACCAGCCGCGAAATGCAGGAACAGGTACTCGATACCATGGACCTGGAGCGCGAACGCGGCATTACCATCAAGGCGCAGAGCGTTACCCTGAATTACAAGGCCAACGATGGTGAAACCTACCAGCTGAATTTCATCGATACCCCCGGGCACGTCGATTTCTC
>Ga0316192_10000862_pt1 | contig 22217 bp, 19 predicted proteins | sample MerIslwburrow_MG_FD_204931 | JGI IMG/M metagenome (GOLD analysis project Ga0316192, IMG submission 204931) | Coastal sediment microbial communities from Maine, United States - Merrow Island worm burrow | ecosystem: Environmental > Aquatic > Marine > Coastal > Sediment | place: USA: Maine...
CGTTGAACCTGAGCCTCCAGCCGGCAACGAGTGGTGGTGGTGGAGCCGTATGCCGGTCAGCGGGCCGGTGCGCACTGAGTTCGATCGTTTGGTTAGCGGAGGAGTCCTAGACACTCTGCGCAAGTCATGACTGCCAGAGACATGGCCAAGCTGGGCTACCAACGGGGCCTCAGCCCCTACCAGGGCCTAGATGTACCGGATTCGCCGAGAGTTACAATGCGCATCTCCCTTGTCATGCGGCTCTGGCTAGTGGCTGCGCTACTTGTATCGCTTGCTCTTGGTATTGCGCTACCCGTCGCTGCATCTGCCTCGCAGTCTGGTCAAAGCTATGGCTCGGTTCGGTTCGCCTATGGCACCCCGGCTTCCTTCGTGCATGGCGTCAACGTTTCGGCGGGCCTCGATTCGGAGAATTCTTCTGTCTGCACCTCTCGACGTGGGTGTGTCACAGCAACTGAGTGGATGTACGACCTCTCTTGCTCACTTGTTGCCCCAAGCGGAGCAGTCGGGTTCACCGATGACGCGGTTGGGTCAGCGTTCCAGGGATTGCGTGGCGGTGGCGGACACGCTTCGCGTCACCTGGTGGACGAAGGTCTGATCCCGAACTCAGGATCGCTGGCTTCCCGTGTACAGCTGTTCGAGGACCTCACCACGCCCTTGCTCACGAACCCTGCCAAGACTTTCGACTGGAGATTGGGCAACACGGCCACGTGTGCCTTTGCGGGCGACGTAGGTGGAGCGCCGGTCGCCGGTCAAACCGATGACCCCGGCACCGGACTCATCGACTACAACGCCCGACCATATGACCCCACGCTCGGACGGTTCGTCCAAGCCGACACCGTCCTCGCTGGCCTCAACCGCTACACCTATGTCCTAAACAACCCCCTCAGATACACCGACCCAACCGGCCACTGTCCCGGTGGTGTCTGTATCTGGAGCAACGAGACGACAGTCTCATTGCTAGCCTCTGAGTTCGGTGTCCGACCGCCAGCAGGTAGCGACACGAACGTCGTCCACAACAAGGTCACGGAGGGCGGTGCCTCCTCGACATGTGGCGTGGGTGCCAACTCTGGACCGTGCCCCACCAAGAAGACGACAACCCCAGACCCCACGGCGATTGATTCAGGGCTGGAAGTCTTCGGGAGTATCGCCCGAGTGGGGATATTTGATGATCGCTCGTGCCGAGCCAGCGGCGGTACCGGGGGACTCGAAATCGATGCCGGCTGTGTAGCAGAGACAGTCGTTGCAGGCTGCTTCGGTCCGGTCAAAGCAGCATGCAAAGGAGGAGGTAAAGCTGCCAGCACGGCAGTCAAGCCTGCTAAGAAGGGGTTCAGATGGGTAAGGAAACTCTTCAGCGGTGCCTGCTCGTTCTCGGGTGAGACGAACGTGCTTATGGCGGACGGATCGATGAAGCCGATCGGCGAGATCGAGGTCGGCGACTGGGTGCTCGCCGAGGACCCTGAAACCGGAGAACGCGGAGAGCGTCAGATCACACACCTATGGGTACACGAGGACATCCTCGTCGACCTCGAGATCGAGGGTGGCGCTGTAGCTACGACCGAAGACCACCCATTCTGGAATGCAACAGATGTTGAGTGGCAGCGTGCCGATGCCCTCGACCCCGGTGACCTGCTCCTGTCCGCCGACGGTGACCGGCTCACGATTGACGGCATCGACTGGTTGTCTGGACGTACAACAACTGCCTACAACCTCACGGTCGAGGGCATCCACACCTACTTCGTCCGGGTCGGAGACGACGAAGTGCTTGTCCACAACGTGTGTGGTGATGACCTCGTTTCTGACATTCTCAAGACGAAGAAGGGCTCGATAAGGAACGCAGAGCTTCCATCGGGAGCGCCAAGTTGGGACGAGATTCTGGACATGCCCTTCTCGCAAATCGAGGCAGGAGCGAGGGCGAACCTCCCCGGCTACAAGATCATTAAGAAACTACTCACGGACGGCCGGTTCAATCGATGAGCGCTCTCTTGCATGAAATTCTGGGATTCGTCACGAAGCTCGAACAACGAAACGGTGCTTACAAGATGTCGGTAGTTAGGCCGGAGGCGATTCTGGTTGAAGTTGCGGTCCCAGGCGAGCGTTGGGAAGTCGAGTTTTACGCATCCGGTGAGGTCGAGGTGGAGCGGTTCCGCAGCTCTGGCGACATTGGCGGCGCTGATGTTCTGGACGAACTTTGGACCCTTCTCACTTGATTGTCGTACTTCAGAGCCGCCGCCCAGCGATGTCCGGGCGAGGCGTCGCCCTCTGGCTGCTGTTCGGAGTGGTGTTGTCGCAGGTACGAGCCTTCAAGCTTGTCGAACAGGCCACCGGCCCCTGGCACGTCCTTCAGATCGACCGTGACACCGTCGGCCAGGGCGAGGCCCTCGCGAAATCGGGGGTGCAACCATGAGGAGTCACCTTTCAGTACAAGGTCTTGACGTAGCTGTTCGGTGGCGCTGAGTGGAGATCCCTGACCAGTCCAAGTAGCCCGCATCAGATCACGGACCGCCTTCCGCCAGATCTCATCGTCATCGATCGGAAGCGGCGTTGATGATCGCCACAGCTTGACTGACCAAACCACAGCCAAAACCAGTACCAAGCCAGCGACCCCGATGGCCACCCGCTGCTGCCACTCCTCCCCCGCAAGCGCCGCTATCGCAATCAGAGGCGTCTCGACGAAAGCCAGCGCACCAAGCACCTGCGCGGTGTCGGCCTTGCGACTCAGCTTCTCTCGACCGTCAGGTTCCACAAGTTCTCGACTGTTCGGCGGGGGTTCACCAGACCTCGAAACTGAAGTCCGGTGGCTCCCAGTTTGGCTCACAGCACCCAGGCCGGCACCCGGAACCAGAAACGCCCTGGTGCTGTGACCAGGGCGTTCTCGTGTGGGGCTACCAAGAGTTGAACTTGGGACCTCACCCTTATCAGGGGTGCGCTCTAACCAACTGAGCTATAGCCCCGAGCGAAACCCAACGCTATCGGCTCGGGCGGGTTGCGGCTACTGATTTCGCTTTCGATGCACGCGAACTGTCTCTTCTTCAACCACCGTGACGCGGATACCGCCGATCAGGTCGGAGATGAGGTTGAACACCACTGTCAGCAGCACCACCATCACCGTCGATGCAAGGGTCATGATGGCGGCGATGGCCATCGCCGCTCTGAAAACGACGTCGCCCTGGATCTCGTACTCGGTGTAGTCGCCGAGTTCACGGATGAAGCTCTCGATGTTCTCGATCGTCCCGGCGGCGACGGCTGCGTTCCACACCAACACGCTGGCCAACAACAGAGCGGCGAACACCGCCAGGTGAAACAGCACCGAGAAGGTCAGCACCGACCACGGGTCGATATGACGCACGACCCGGCGAACCTTGCGGGCCCGCACTCGTCGACTACGTCGGAGCAAGCCGCTTTCGAGTAGGTGGGGAAGCTTGGTGGCCAGACCAGAAGCCTTCTCGACCGAGCCGTTTGGTGCCACAGCGGGCTGGGCGGGCGATGCGCCGATCAGAGGCGGAGTGCCGACGGTTTCCCCAACGTAGGGAACCGAAGGGGATACAACCGGCTGGGTTGACATCTCCGCCACCGCAGATCTGCCGAACTCAGCGTCGGCGGTGAGGGTGTGGCTGGTCTCCATGACCGGCACCACACCGGCCCCCGCCTTGGCAGCGATCGGCCTTACGCCGGATGATTCAGCGTCGGTCAGGGTGGAAGCGGATTGCCGCCCTCCGCTTGCGTTCTCCGCAGCGAGCGCAGCTCCGGCAGAAGCGACGGTCTCCGAGGCTGAACCACCCGGAGTCGGCAGGGCCCCCTCGGTGGGGAACAAACCGTCGGTGGGTGCAACGCCTTGGGATGTCACCGTGGGCACGGTCAAGGCATCGGCCACCGCTGACGGTTCGATCACGGTTTCCAACAACTCACCGGTCGGTGCCAGTTCGGTCGAAACGGAACCGTTGCCGTTGCCATCAGCTGAGCCGTCGCCGCCAGTGCCACCGTTGCCGGTCGAACCGAGGACGGGACGCTCCGACTGGACGGTCTCGTCGTCCTCGACGCTATCGGTTGGCTCGAACCCAAGAGCAGCCACAAGGGCGTCACCGATTTGGGATGAGCCCCGCTCTGGGCCGTCGTCATCGGTCATAGTTAGGCTAAGTGTAGGCGACGACGGTGACGACTCCAGGTCACCCCATGCGGTGAATTCGACATTTGCCCAAGCGGCGCATCAACCGGTTACGTCCCAGACGGCGGCCGCGACCGCACGTACGCCGTCGACCGCCACCGTCACCTCGACCCTCACACCATCAGTGCGGTAGGCAACGAGGTCGGCCCCGTTCCGGGTCGCCAGGTCAACGGCGCCCGGGCGGCCCTCATAAACTCCGGCCAGCGCCGCCATGTCGGCCGCCGTCTGGGCCTCGGCCCGCCGCACTGCTCGCGCCCCCAACTCAACCACGAACACCATCACCACCACGGCCAACGCCAACACGATCATGGCCATCGGTAACGCCGAACCCCGCTCGCGATTCCTCTGCATTCCCAACCCCCATTACCAATACCTGTGTGTACGTGGGGCCCGCAGGGCCGAGGGGTCGAAACCGAACGATCAGTTGTCCGACGGTGACCCACCGCCGACACCATCGTCGCCGAGATCACCATCAGTGCGGTCGCCAACAGCATCAGCCGCATCGACAACACCGGCATCGACAACACCACCAGCCGCATCGCCGACAGCGAGTTGGTCGAGGTCGACATCATCGCCTTCGGGTGCCTCGACGTTGAACAGGCGGGCCACGGCTGAGACTTGATCGGAGTCATCCAGGTTCATGACCCGGACACCGGTGGCGTCACGACCCTGCTGGGAGATGTCGGTGACCGAGGTGCGAATGACCACCCCACCCGAGGAGATGAGCAGTACCTCATCCTCGGAGGCCACGAACATCGACGCCACGACCTTGCCCTTCTTCTCGTTCACCGTGACACAGCGAACACCGAGACCAGCCCGCCGCTTGGCGGTGAACAGCTCGGGATTGATGCGCTTTCCGAAACCTTCACTGGTCACGATCAGCAGTTCAGCGTCGGTCGACATCACATCGGCGGACACCAACTCGTCGCCCTCACGGAACTTCATACCAACCACCCCAGCCGCCGATCGACCCATGGGGCGCACATCGGATTCGGAGAAACGCAGGGCCTGGCCCTGACGTGACGCCATGAAGATGTCGTCCTCACCATTGGTCGGCACCACCGACACCAGCTCGTCGCCCTCGTTCAGCTTGATGGCAATCAGGCCACCCCGCAGCGATGAGTCATAGGCGGTGAACAACGTCTTCTTGACCCGCCCCTCGCGGGTGGCGAAGAACAAGAACCGGTTGGTCTCATAGTCGCGCGTATCGACGATGGCCTCGATCTTCTCCTGCGCCTGCAACTGCAGGAGGTTGACCAGTGCCATCCCCCGCGAGGTGCGGCTTGAGATTGGAATCCCGTGGGCCTTGATGCGGTACACCCGCCCCTGGTTGGAGAAGAACAACAGATAAGCGTGCGCCGTGGTGTGCAGCAGGTGGGTGATGAGATCGTCGTCGTCGCCCTTGAGCTTCGCTCCGGTGACGCCACGCCCCCCTCGACCCTGATTGCGGAACTCCTCGGCCGACACCGACTTGATGTAGCCCGACGACGACAACGTGACCACCAGGTCCTCGTCGTCGATCAGGTCCTCGATGTCGAGCTCGCCGGGATCGGGCACCAAAGCTGTCTGGCGAGGGGTGGCAAACTCGTCGCGGATCTCGGTCAGCTCTTTCTTGATCACGGCCCGCAGCTTGGCGTCGTCGGCCAGGATGGCTTCCAGCTCGGCGATCCTGGTCTGCAGGTCGTCGTATTCCTCTTGCAGCGCCGCCCGGGCCAGGCGGGTGAGGCGGGCCAGGGTCATGTCGAGAATGTGATTGGCCTGCGCCTCGGAGAACTCGAACCGCTCCCCCATCAGCCGGTTTCGGGCCTCGCCCCGATCCTCCGACGCCCGGATGGCGGTGATGATCTCGTCGATCATGTCGAGGGCCCGCAGCAGACCCTCCAGGATGTGGGCCCGGGCCAGCGCCCGCCGCAAGCGATCCTCGGTGCGGCGTCGCACCACCTCACGCTGATGCTCGACATACGCCACCAGGGCGTCGCGCAGGTTCAGGGTGCGGGGAATCCCATCGACCAGAGCCACCATGTTGGCGCTGAACGTGGTCTGCATGGGGGTGAACTTGTAGAGGTTGTTCAACACCACCAGTGCCGTGGCATCACGCTTGAGGTCGAACACCAGGCGGGTCTTGCCCTTGGCCGACTCGTTGCGGATCTCCCGCAGCCCGGTGATGTCGCCCCGCTCAACCAACTCGGCGGTCTTGCGGGCGATCTGATCAACCGAGGTCTGGTACGGCACCTCGGTCACCACGATCTGATCCGAGGTCTTACCCTCGACGATCTCGGCCACGGCCCGCATCCGGATCGAACCCCGACCCGTGCGGTAGGCGTCGCGGATACCGACTCGGCCCAGAATCTGGGCGTGGGTCGGGAAATCAGGGCCCTTGACGAACTCCATCAGATCTTCGACGGTCGAGTCGGAATTGTCGATCAGGTGGATGACGGCGTCGATCACCTCGCCCAGATTGTGGGGCGGGATGTTGGTGGCCATACCCACCGCGATGCCCTGGCTGCCGTTCACCAACAGGTTGGGGAAACGGCTGGGGAGAACCGTTGGTTCTTCGTGCTTGCCGTCGAAGTTCTCGGTGAAATCGACGGTGTCCTCGTCGATATCGGCCAGTAGACGCATGGCAAGCGGGGTGAGCCGACACTCGGTGTAGCGGTAGGCGGCGGGGGGATCGTCGGGCGAACCGAAGTTGCCGTGGGGATCGATCAGGGTGTGGCGCAATGAAAACGACTGCCCCATACGAACCAGGGAGTCATAGATGGCCGAGTCACCGTGGGGGTGGAAACGACCGATCACGTCACCAACGACGGTGGCGCACTTCACGTGCGAGCGGTCGGGGCGGTGGCCGGCGTCGAACATCGACCACAGGATCCGGCGGTGAACCGGCTTGAGGCCATCTCGCACATCGGGCAGGGCCCGGGAGATGATGACCGACATTGCGTACTGGAGGAAGGAATCCTCCATCTCGTTCTGGATCTCGATCGGCTCGATGTTGTCGATCAAGCCCTGGTCTTCGTCGATGGGGGGTACGTCACTCATGGGCAGCTCAGATGTCGAGGAATCGGGCGTCGTCGGCGTTGTTCTGGATGAAGTGTTTGCGGCTCTCGACGTCGTCGCCCATCAGCACGGCAAACACCTCATCGGCAATGACGGCCTGCTCAACGGTTACCTGGAGCAGGGTGCGTTTGTCGGGGTCCATGGTGGTTTCCCACAACTCGTCGGCATCCATCTCGCCCAGGCCCTTCAGCCGTTGGAACTCGGCGTTGGGATGCTCGGCCAGGTAGAGGTCGCGGGCGGCCTCATCCTTGAGGTAGATCTTGGATCGACCAACCTCGGTGGAGAACAGTGGGGGCTGGGCGATGTAGATGTAACCGGCCTCAACCAGGGGCCGCATCTGACGGAAGAAGAACGTGAGCAACAGGGTGCGGATGTGGCTGCCGTCAACATCGGCGTCGGCCAGTAGCACCACCTTGTGGTACCGGACCTTTTCCACATCGAACTCTTCTTCACCGAAACCGGCGCCAATGGCCTGAATCAGCGAGATGATCTCGGTGTTCTTGAACATGCGCTCGGGACGGGCCCGCTCCACGTTCAAGATCTTGCCCCTGATGGGCAGGATGGCCATCGTCCGGGGGTCGCGCGCTTCCTTGGCTGAACCACCGGCGGAGTTGCCCTCCACGATATACAGCTCCGACTCGGCCGGATCCTTGCTCTGGCAGTCGGCCAGCTTGCCCGGCAGCCCGGCGCCGTCGAGTGCCGACTTGCGGCGGATGGTCTGACGGGCCTGGGTGGCGGCGATCCTCGCCCTGGCCGCCTGGGAGGCCTTCACCACCATGGCCTTGGCCTCGCGGGGGTTCTCCTCGAACCACTCCCGCAGCCGCTCGTTCGTTGCCTTCTCCACCAGGGAGCGGACCGACACGTTGCCCAACTTCGACTTGGTCTGCCCTTCGAACTGGGGCTCGGCGACCCGTACGGAGATGATGGCGGTCAAACCCTCACGGATGTCCTCGCCCTGGAGGTTCTCCTCTTTTTCCTTGATGAGACCCTTGTCGCGGGCGTAGGCATTGACGGTCCGGGTGAGCGCGGTGCGGAAGCCCTGCTCGTGCATGCCCCCTTCCATGGTGTTGATGCCATTGGCGAAGGAGTGGATGCCGTCGGTCTGGTAACCGGTGTTCCAGGCGAAGGCGATCTCGACCGCTTCGCCCTCAGCCTCTTCGGCGTACCAACCGACCTGTTCGAACAGGGCCTCCTTGGAGGCGTTCAGGTGGCGGACAAAGTCACGGATGCCACCGTCATAACGCAGCACGACCTCTTTGAAATCAGGATCGCGCGCATCCATGAGGTGGAATTCGAGGCCGGCGTTGAGGAACGCCATCATCTGGAACCGGTCGACCAGCGTCTGGGTACGGAACTCGACGCCCTCTTTGAAGATGGCAGGATCAGGCCAGAATCGCACGGTGGTCCCGGTACGGATAATCCGGCCGGCACTGGTCGCGCCGTTGGCGCCGTTGCTGTCGATGCCGTTGGCCGCCTCCAGGATGGTGTTCGCATCCTCGGCCCCGTTGCTGTCGACACCGGCGTTGCGGTAGATGGGGGGCGGTGAGGTCCCGGTGACGGTCAGCTTCTGGTCGGGGTGGCCGCCATCGCGGAACGACATGAAGTGACGCTGGCCATCACGGTCGATATCGACCTCAAGCCTTGTGGACAAGGCGTTGACAACCGAGACACCAACCCCGTGCAGACCACCGGAAACCTTGTAGCCACTGTCTCCGAACTTGCCACCGGCGTGGAGCACGGTGAGCACAACCTCGGCTGCGGTCAGGTTCTCGAACTTGGGATGCAGACCAACGGGAATACCCCGGCCGTTGTCGACAACCTCGACACCGCCGTCTTCACAGATCTCGACGTCGATGCGGTCACAGTGGCCCGCCATCGCTTCATCCACAGCGTTGTCCACAACCTCCCAAACAAGGTGGTGGAGGCCGGTGGGGCCGGTCGACCCGATATACATTCCCGGCCGTTTGCGAACGGCTTCGAGACCTTCGAGGACCTGGATGTCGGCCGCACCGTAAGAGTCGGACGAGCCGTCGTCCACAGCACCTTGGTGTTCGTTGTCAGAAGAATCAGCCATACAAGTAGCGCACCCATGCGTCGGATGCCAGCTTTCGCCAGCTATTCATTCTACCAGCCCATTGCTCCCGGCCGGTACAAGCCGAATCCCCTTCAGCCCACTAGCTCTCCTGAGCCGTCCGACCCTGCTAGCGAACGGTGTGGGCAACCACCTTGGTCACGGTGGTTTTGGGGAAAACCAGGGCAAACCGCTGCTTGATCTGGTGCTCCATCCAACCGATCTGTGAGGCCCAGGCAGCGTCGTCGCAGTCAACGGTGAGTACCCCGTCGATCAATTCCAGCGGCCGGGTGGGGCCGGCCAGAGCGGGGCCCACGATCTCAGGCCAACGCTTCAACAACTCACTCACCACATCGACCGGGGGTGCACCGAGGTGCTTGAAGTACCGCTCCAGACCCCAGCGCACCGGTTTGGGATCGTGATAGTTGCTCATGACACTCCCCCGGCAGCGTCATCCACCGGCTTGGGCTGGAAGGTGCCGTCGGGGTGGACGTGGAGTTGCTGGTCGGCGTGGGCGTCGGGGGGTAGTGGGCTGGCGCTGGTGATGACGGCCTGACCGGGGGGAAGGTTGGCGAGCAACGCCCGGGAGCGGTCGGGGTCGAGCTCGGAGAGGACGTCGTCGAGCAGTAGCAGCGGTGCCTCGCCCAGGCGTTGGCTGATCAGGCGGTGGCTCGACAGCCGCAGGGCCAGGGCGAGGGTACGTTGCTCCCCCTGGGAGGCCTCGCTCCGACTGGCCAGGCCGTCGATCTGCAGCACCAACTCATCGCGGTGTGGTCCCCGCTGGGTGACGCCACGGCGGACGTCGTCGTTGCGGCCGGCAGCGAGGGCCTCGGCCAGGGTCGTCTCGGGCCAGGAGCGCTGGTACACGGCCGTCACCGGAACACAGCGGCCGGCCAGCACCTCATAGGCGGAGGACAGGTGGGGCAGCAGAGCCGCCACCAGAGCCTCGCGGCGCTTCGTCAGCTCCTCCCCCACCGATGCCAACTTGGTGTCCCACACATCCATTGTCATGGCTGCGCCCTCATCGAGGCGACCGTGACATTGGCGCAACAGGGCGTTGCGTTGTCGCAGAACCCGCTCCAGATCGCTGACCACGCCGTCAGCCGCGGGGTCGAGTGCGACCAGGGCATCGTCGAGATACTCCCGGCGCCGGGCCGGGCCCTCCTTGACCAGGGCCAGATCGTCGGGAGCGAACACCGTGACCCGTACCGCTCCCAGCAGATCACGGGCCCGCCGCAACCGTTGCCGGTTGACCTGGGCCCGGGTCTTACCCTTGGCCAGCTCCAACTCGATCAGGACCTCACGTTCATCACGAATGCCCTCGGCCCGCACGAACCCCTTCTCCGCTCCGTGACGAACCAGGCTGTCCACCGGGGCCGAGCGGAACGACTTCAGTGTCGCCAGCAGTCCCAACGCTTCGAGCACGTTGGTCTTGCCGACACCGTTGGGCCCAACGATGGCCGTCAGCCCGGCGTCGAGCGGCAACTCGAGGGTGTGGTAGCTACGGAAATCGGTGAGCCACAGTCGGGTGATCTGCACAGGCGGCTTCGGCTAGGAAACCCGTACCGGCATGAGCAGGTACAGGAAGTCCTCAACGCCGACGGCACGAACCAGGGCAGGCTTGAGCTCGTCGATGGTGGCCAGGGCAATCTCCTCGCCGGGGGCAACCTCGGCGCCTTCGAGCAGGTACTGCGGGTTGAACGCCACCACCAGATCGCTGCCGGTGTAGCGGCTCTCCACGCTCTCCCTGGCGGTACCGACGTCCTGGGTTACCGCCACCAGTTCCATTCCTTCGCTCGACATCTCGATACGGATGGGAGTCGACTCCCGGGCCAGCAGCTTCACCCGGCGTAGGGCGTCGAGCAGTTCTTCGCGGTTGACGATGAGCTCGTTGGGGTGCGAGTCGGGGATTAGACCCCGGTAGTTGGGGAAGTCACCTTCGATGAGACGGGTGATCAAGGTAACCGAGCCAACCTCGAATGAGGCCTCGTTGCGGCCAAGGCGGAGCGAGACCCGCTCGTCCTGGGCCAGCACCCGGTTCAACTCGCCCAGGGCACGGGAGGGAACCAACACGCTCTGGCCCTCGTCGAGCACGGCGACATCGGACACATCGCGCATGGCCAGGCGGTAGGAGTCGGTGGCCACCAGCCGAAGCCCGTCGGCTTCGGCCGCCAACAATACACCGGTGAGAATCGGACGGGAATCGTCCGACGAGGCGGCCAGAACGACCTGCTTGAGCGACTCGGCCAACTGGCTGCTGGCCAGGGTCACCGGTTCGGATTCAAGCTTGGCCAACTGGGGGAACTCGTCGCCGGAGATGAGGCGGATGCTGAAGTCGCTCCGCCCCGCCCTGATGGCCAGCGATTCATCCTCGGCAGCGAAGGACACCGCTCCCGGCTGCACCGCCTTGACGATGTCGGAGGCGAGGCGGGCAGGAATGACCGACACGCCATCGGATTCTCCCGAGACGGTGACGACGGTGGAGATCGTGAGATCGAGATCGCTACCGGTGAGGGTCAACTGATCGCCGACTAGTTCTGCTCGTATTCCTGAAAGTCCCGGAAGGCTGCTGCGACCGCTGACGGCTCGGCCCGCGATACCCAACGCTTCGACCAGTACGTCTCGTTCACATCGGAACTTCACGCCCGAACTCCTTTGTCCTCATTGCTACGGTCTCATCGTGTCTGAAAATGGTAGTAGTGGGTAGTAAGACCTGTGGATTGTGGACGGCGGGGCGTCTCACCTGGTCACAGGCCCTTTAGTTTTCCAGAGTCGCTCTGGAGTTTCCCCACCGGCGCGGCGGCGAGCCGACGGTGCTGGGGACAACGGCCAGCGTATCCACCGGCAAAGGCCCTTCTGTGCACAGGTCTCCCACAGCAATTACTACTGGTAGTCCCCAGCCTGAGCCTGGTTTCTGACCTTCTTCTCCAGCGCCATCACATCGTTGTAGATCTGTGAGCGCTCCTTCATCAGAGCTGAGATCTTGTCGCAGGCGTGCATGACGGTGGTGTGATCGCGGCCTCCGAACTCCCGGGCGATCACGGGGAAGCTCAAATCGGTGAGCTGACGGGTGAGATACATGGCCATCTGGCGGGTGATGACAAGGGGCCGGCGGCGTGACTTGCCAATCAATTCCTCATTGGTGAACCCGAACTTGTCGACGGTGGCTTCCAGAATCATGGCCACGGTGATCGGTCGGGGTTGGCGGTTGGCGATGAAGTCGCCCAGTACCTGCTCGGCGATGTCGCTGGTCATCGGGCGGCCGTTGAGGGTGGCGAAGGCCGTTACCTTATTTAAGGCGCCTTCAAGCTCACGGATGTTGCTGGTGATGTTGGTGGCGATGAACTCGCTGACATCGTTGGGTAGGAAGTTGCCGTCGCGATCGGCCTTCTTCCGCAGGATGGCCATGCGGGTCTCGATGTCCGGGGGCTGGATGTCGGTCAGCAGACCCATCATGAAGCGACTCTTGAGCCGCTCCTCCAGGGTGGGGATGGCGTCCGGCGGGCGGTCCGATGACAGTACGATCTGATGGTTGGAGCCGTAGAGATCATTGAAGGTGTGGAAAAGCTCCTCCTGGAGTGAGTCCTTACCTTCGATGAACTGGATGTCATCGACCAGCAGCACGTCGATCTGGCGGTAACGGCGCTTGAAGTCGTGACCCGAGGAGTTCTTGATGGAGTCGACAAAGTCGTTGAGGAACGTCTCGGTCGAGACGTACAGCACTTTGAGGCGGGGGTAGACGTCGTTCACGAAGTGCTGGATGGCCCGGAGGATGTGGGTTTTCCCCAGCCCGGCCGAGCCGTAGATGAACAACGGGTTGTACGAACCGCCGGGGCGCTCGGCCACCGAGAGGGCGGCGGCGTGGGCGAAGCGGTTCGATGGGCCGATCACGAAACCGTCGAAGGTGTAGCGATGACGCTGGTCGATTGCCTCCCCCGGGTGTGGACCGCTACGTGGTGCCTGGTGGGGATCGGGGGGCCGTGGAGGGGGTGAACCGAGCGGATCCGACAGTTGGGGCCGGTCGCGACCGTCGGGTGCGGTCGGGGCGAACTCGCTTGGGGTGAGGTCAAGATCGAGGGTGTCGTGCAGATTGAGATCGGCGTCGAACAAGGTGGGGATAATCAGCTCGAACTGCACCACCAGGTTGTGGCCTGCGGCCTCGGCCACTGCATCTTCGACCAGGGGCCGGTAGCGACCATCGAGTTTGTCGCGCATAATGCCGTTGGGTAGACCCAATACGAAGCGGTCTCCAACCAGCTCCACCGGGGCCACCGAGGCGAAGGTGCTCTGCCAGACTCCGTCGGAGACCTGACTCTTGAGAAGATCGGAGGCCGATGTCCATAACTGCTCGGCTGCTAACACGGTTCCTCCACCAGCGGTTTCTCCCCAAATCCCACAGGCTTATCCACAGCTCTACCCGGGAATGTCGCCGCGGGTAGGGGCAGAGATGCGGCTCCTGGAGCATGGAAAGGCTCCCGGGGAAGGTTGACGGTAGCACTGTGGATAGCGGCGGCCCACCCCATGCTGTGGAAAAGGTGGTTGTCCACTGGCTCGGCGGTACGCTTCTCTGATCGAGCTGTCATGGCCGGGGCCGACGTTCGGTTCCGCCTGTCCGGCATCGTCACGCATCTGGCGCTGATCAAATCAGGCTGGATGTGCCCAGGTTCTCATCTCGAGTCCTGACTCCGATCCTGCGATCCGTTCAGGGAGAAGTTTTCGTGAAGCGCACGTTCCAACCCAATACCCGCAAGCGGGCCCGTAAGCACGGGTTCCGTCTCCGTTCAGCGACCCGTGGTGGTCGAGCCGTGTTGCGGTCGAGGCGGGCCAAGGGCCGCAAGCGCCTGAGTGCGTGATCTGGCGTATCCGCAGCCGTAGTATCTTCGCCGACTTGGCGGAGAGCGGCCGACGGGTACGCAGCGGTCCGATTCGAATGATGTACGTCCCCCTGCCCAGTGAGCATCCGCAGTTGGCGATGGCCATGGGCCGCCGGTTTGGTAACGCGGTGGAGCGAAACCGGGCCCGGCGTCGGGTTCGGGCTGCTTTCGCCGCCGGTTGGCAGCCCGGTCGGTCACCAATGGGTGCCTTTCTGGTTTCCGGTAACCGCCAACTGCTGACGGCCCGCTTCTCGTCGATCGTGGAAGCCACGTCAGATTGCCTGACCCAACTCGAGGGCGCCTCCAAGCGCGCCGGGAGTGAGGGTCGCTGATGGTGAAGCGTTTCATGCTGCGCCTGATCCGCCTGTACCAGGCGACGGCGCCGGTACGCACCCCTCGTTGTCGGTACCTGCCGACCTGTTCGTGTTACGCCGCTGAAGCCATCGAACGACATGGTGCGGCCCGAGGCCTGTGGTTGTCACTGCGGCGCCTGGGCCGATGCCAGCCCTTCGGATCGTATGGATTCGACCCGGTCCCGGAGAAATAGCCATGTTTGATGCCGTTGCCAGAGTGCTGGCCTTCTTCTATTCGCTCCCCGTTGTCGGCGGCTCATACGGACTGGCGATCATCCTGCTCACCGCAGCGGTGATGGTCGTGTTGATGCCGTTGACGCTGAAGGCAACCCGGTCGACGATCAAGATGCAGGAGGTGCAGCCCAAGCTGCGCGAGCTGCAGAAGAAGCACAAGGGTGACAAGGCCACCCTCAACCAGGAGATGATGGCCCTCTACCAGGCCAATGGCATCAACCCGGTTGGCGGTTGCCTACCAATGGTGGCCCAGCTGCCGGTGTTCCTGGTGCTGTTCAATGTGCTTCGAGGCCTGTCCCGCCGGGTGTCGGAGACTCCATACTTCAGCATCTCGGAGTACGCACGCTCGCTACGGGGAGCGGAACCCCTCGTTGGCGAGAACTTTGATCCGAAGTACCTCTCGGTCGATTCGGAGTTCTACCAGGACCTCAACCACGACACCGAGATGGCCTTCGGTCCCTTCGACCTGGCCCAGGAAGCGCTGGATGTCATCCAGAGCAACTTCCTGCGGGGCATACCTTATGTATTGCTGATCGGATTTGTGGTCGCCACCAGCTTCTACCAGCAGCGGCAGGTCACGGCGCGGCGCTCTGGTGGGTCGGCAGGTATGAACCCGCAGCAAGAGATGATCATGAAGTTCCTGCCGTTGCTCTCGGGCATCTGGAGCTTCGTGTTCCCGGCGGGGCTCGTTCTCTACTGGGCCACCTCGAACGCATTCCGGATCGCCCAGCAGACCTACATCACCCGTGCCTTCTACGGCGCCGATGATGACGATGGTGGCTCCAAGACGACCGAGGCCCTGGCGGCCACCCTGGGCGGCGAGGATTCAGACACCCCGACCGACGACGTCGTGACCGATAGTGTCAACGGGGTTGCCACCAACGGGTCGAAGTCGAAGTCGAAGTCGAAGTCGAAGCCGGCGGCGAAGCAAGGCGGTTCATCGAACGGCTCAGACCGGGATTCCGATTCTGAGCCCGAGAGTGGCCCCGTTGACCGCGAAGCGGCCTGGGCCAAACGACGACAGGAAAGGGCACGGATCCAGGGAGCGAACAAGACCACGGTGGAACAAACCAGCCGGGTTACTCCCAAGGGAACGAAGCCGACAAGCTCGAAGAAGAAGCGGAAGAGGTAACAGAGCGTGGAATGGGTGAACGTCACAGCAAAGTCGGTGCCCGAGGCAATCGACTTGGCTCTCGGCAATCTGGGAGTTGATGAGACCGAGGCCGAGATCGAGGTCTTGGAAGAACCGAAACAGGGCCTCTTCGGCCGTACCCGAGGCACGGCCCGGGTGAAGGCGCGGGTCAAGCCACGTCAGACCCGCCCCAAAGTCGAGCGGGGCCGAAGGAACACCAAGAGCTCGGCGAAGAAAAGCACACAGCGAAAGGCAAAGGACGATTCGGGCTCGAAGTCGAGTTCGAACGGTTCCTCCCGCCAATCGAGGGGACGCGACGAGTCCAAGCGCGATGAATCCAAGCGCGATGAATCCAAGCGGGGCGGCGAACGCTCCGAGCGGGGTCGGGGCCAGGGTTCGAGCAGTAGCAGTGACCGAGGCGGTCGGAACAGGAAGCAAGGCCAGGGCGCGGCGACGGCCAAAGCCAAGGAGGCTTCAATGCAAGAAGTGTCGGATCATATTGAGTCGTTCCTAGCGGGACTGACCGAGGCGTTCGGGCTCGACGGCGGTGTCCAGGTCATTTCCGACCCGGACAACGGTCTGGTCGGCCAGGTCAACAACCGCCACGGTGTCATGGTTGGTCCCCGAGGGCGCACCCTCGACGCCATCCAGGAACTGACCCGGGTAACGGCCCAGCGGACCGCTCCGAGCAACATCCGAATCAAGGTCGATGTTGGTGGTTATCGGGAGATGCGGGCCGACGCCCTGCGCAAGTTTGCTCTTGATGCCGCCGATGCGGCCCGGGGCGATGGTGTTGAGCGCTCGCTGGAGCCGATGAGCGCCGCCGATCGCAAGGTCGTGCACGACGCGCTGAATGGTGTCGACGGCATCGAGACCCGATCGGCCGGAACCGAGCCGCGCCGCCGTGTCGTGGTTGTCCCCCTTGAGGTCGCCGACGACGAAGTTGCCGACGACGAGGTCGTTGAAGACGAGGTCGTTGAGGGCGAAGAGATGGTCGTCGAGGATGAGGTCGAGGCTGAGGAGTCCGAAGACGAAGTCGACGACACCGACACCGACACCGCCACCGCCAGCGACGAAGAAGAGTAACCGGGATCACCGGGTACGTCGGAGCCGTCAAGGCCCGACAATGATGAGTATCAAAGATTGAGCTTGAGGGCAGCCCCAGTGGCTGCCCTCAGTTGTTGGTAGCGTTCGGTTGGGTTGGGCCGAGCGAAGGGGCGGACGTTGGATCTGGATGAGGTTCTGGCACGGTCCCGCCAATTGGGATTCCTCGGACCGGGACCGGTCGCTGATCAGATCGTCCACGCTGACCGCTACCGCCTGGCCTTGGCGGGCCTGGCGGATCTGTCCGACAGCGGACGTCGGACGAACGTCGTGGATCTGGGAGCGGGCGGCGGGGTGCCGTCGTTGCCCCTGCTGGTGGCTGATCCGGATCTGTCGTTGGTGCTGGTTGACTCCTCGCAACGACGAATGGCGTTTTGTCTGTGGGCGATGGTGGAGCTCGGTGTCGACGATCGGGCCGAGGTGTGGACCGGTCGGGCCGAGGACTTTGGTCGGGACGAGACTCGCCGCGGACACCACGACGCCGTCATCGCCCGTAGCTTCGGGCCGCCGGCGGTGACCATCGAATGTGCGGCACCGCTGCTACGGGTCGGAGGCCGCTGCGTGATCAGTGAGCCCCCGCAGGAGCGGGCCTGGCCCGCGGGGCCGTTGGCCCAGGTTGGTCTGGTCCAGATCGAAGGTGGCGACGGGGTTGCGGTGTTCGAGCAGACAAGTGAGGTTGGCCCGGAGTTCCCCCGATCGGGTAAGCGGCAACGCCGCCAACCGCTGTTTTGATAACCAGGCTTGACGGGTGATTCGCCGGGGCCGTTGACCAACGCCGACCGTCCGCAGGTTTTCCACAGTACGATGATCGAGCTGAAAGGATAATGTCGACCGGGCCACCGGTCGGGCTTCATGGCCTGCCATCCCTGGAACTGTGAGATGGGAAAGCGGCTGATGAGTCCGGCGTGGGAAGTCGTTGCGTGAATCGGCGGTCAAGGGAAAGCGGCCACTAGGAGGAACGAGGGTTGACGACGTTCGAGTCAAGCCAGGAGGCGAAGAGTTCGGTGAATCCAGATGGGGCTCGCCTGATAGCTGTCGCCAACCAGAAGGGTGGCGTAGGAAAGACCACCACCGCGGTGAACCTGGGAGCGGCCGCGGCCGAGCTCGGTCACCGTGTGCTGATCGTCGACCTCGACCCTCAGGGCAATGCCAGCACCGGCCTTGGTATCAACCCCCGCACCCTTGAATCCTCGATGTACGACGTGCTGCTGCACGATGTGCCGATGGACGACGCCATCGAAGCGGCCGCCGTTCGTAACCTGTTCCTGGCGCCGGCCAACCTCGACCTGGCTGGGGCCGAGATCGAACTGGTGCCCGCCTTCAGTCGCGAGATGCGATTGAAGAATGCGATCGCCAAGGTCAAAGATGACTTTGACATGATCCTGATCGACTGCCCGCCGTCGCTCGGTCTGCTGACGGTGAACGCCTTCGCCGCCGCCACGGAGGTTCTGGTTCCGATCCAGTGCGAGTACTACGCACTGGAAGGTCTCGGCCAGTTGCTGCGAAACGTCGATCTGGTTCAGCGCAACCTGAACTCCGAGCTGCGGCTGTCGCACATCGTCCTGGTGATGTTTGATGCCAGGACCAATCTGGCCAGCCAGGTGGCGACGGAGGTGCGGGAGCATTTCGGTGAGCTGGTGTGCCAGACGGTGATCCCGCGAACGGTTCGACTGTCGGAGGCACCGAGCTTCGGGCAGCCGATCACCGTATTCGACACGGCATCGAGAGGGGCGTTGTCGTACCGCGACCTCGCCCGCGAGGTGGCGGGCCTACCGCCGGAACGCTCCTGACCCTGGCGATGCCGTGAGCGACCGATTGAGCGATCTGCTCGGTTTCGGCGATGAGGGCGACGACGATCGAGTTCAGCCGACCGCCAGAGCCGGTGAAGGCGCAGGCCCGACCGCGTCTTCGGCCGGAGCACTGGTGTCCCTGCCGATCCGTTCCATCGGGCCCAACCCACTGCAGCCCCGCTCCCATTTTGAGCGCGAGGAGCTGGAAGGGCTGGCCGCCTCGATTCGTGAACTCGGCGTGCTGCAACCGGTGCTAGTGCGCGAGGTGTCGCACGGACGCTATGAACTGATCGCCGGCGAGCGTCGATGGCGGGCGGCGGGCGAGGCAGGTTTGACCGAGGTGCCTGCGATCATTCGCACGGTCGACGATCTGTCGATGCTGGAGCAGGCGGTCGTCGAGAACCTCCATCGTTCGGATCTGAACGGGGTGGAGGAGGCGGCCGCCTACCGCCAGTTGATGGACGAGTTCGGCCTGACCCAGGATGAGGTCGCCCGGCGAGTCGGCAAGAGCCGCTCGGCCGTGGCCAACACCCTGCGGCTGCTGCAACTCGCACCCACCGTGCAGCGGCTGGTGATGGTGGGCGAGCTGTCGGCCGGGCATGCCCGAGCGTTGCTGACGTTGTCGGACCCGATACGGCAATCGGAGTTGGCCCGGACGGTGGTCACCGACGAGTTGAGTGTTCGTGAAGTCGAGGAGCTGGTGCGGCGACAAGGCCGGACAGCAGGTTCGGCCCGGCGGGAAAACCAGGAGCGGCCGACGGGCGACCAGAACCGTCCGGCGTCGATCCTGGAGATCGAGCAACTGCTGGGCGACCGTTTGGCCACCAGGGTCTCGGTGTCGTTGACCCGCAACCGGGGCCGGCTGGTTGTTGAGTTCGCCGATATGGAGGATCTTGATCGGATCTTTCGCGAGCTGGACAGCAGTTCGGGCGGTCCGGGTGATTCGGATCTGCCCGGCCTCGACGACGAGTGGTAGATACCGTTCGGCTCTTCGACGAGGGCTGACCTCCGGTGCCGGGCCGGTGCTGGGCGTCGCTGAACTCCAGAGGCGATCGCTGCTGGAGACTCCTCCGGGTATTCGTTGCGTGGTCGTACAGAAGATGATTGGTCGTGACGGTCGAGCGAGGGAGCCGGCGACGATCTCGCGGCGGTCGGTGGAGATCATCTCGTCGTTGATTTCAACGGGCAGGGCGCCGACGAGGCGGATCACGGACTCGGTGTTGGGGAAGATCTGAACGACGTCGGTCCGTCGTTTCAGTTCACGATTGAGTCGTTCGATCGGGTTGTTCGACCAGATCTTCGACCAGTGCGCCTGGGGAGGGCGGTGTAGGCCAACAGGTCATCCTCGGCGGTTTCGAGTTTCGCAGCGACCTCGGGTGCCAGGACTTCGAGCTGGGTCACGATTTGTTCGTAGCTGAGAACGGGCTCCCTGGGGGTCGGGTTGAGCGAAGATGGTTCGGATCAACCCAGGAATGATGGTGCGGTGGTGGTGCTTGGCGACCACGAGCAGGTTCACCGGCCGGTGTCGACAGCAGTTTGTCGCGGTGGCCGTTCCGCTGGTTGTTCGGGCGGATGTGCGTTCGCAGGGTTCGGCTTCAATCCAGGCCGACAGTTCGGCTTCGATCAGTTCTTGAATGGCGTCGATCAAGACCTCAGCCAGGTTCTGAGAATCGCACGATGACCACCACCACCACCACCACCACCAACAACAACAGCGTGATGACCCCGAGGTCCACCGCTACGTGGGACTCATCCGGGTCGCTAGTTGCAGAGGTAGGTAGGGCGTCCTGGGTCAGGACCCACAACTACTTGAAGTGGTTTCGGGCCACGCAGTGCGTCGGGTTTGACCGCAGTTCTTGACACGGACCGTGTCGCCGGGTTGGGTTGTCGCCTCAATCTTGTATCCGGAACCGGTATTGTCGGCCGCAGAAAGGAGTGAGGAAACCGCTGAGGGTGGGTGTCAGTGTTGGCTGGGCGGCGGTCCTGTTGGTTCGAGCGCTGCTTGATGGTGGCGATCAGGCGGTTGTTGGGGTGATTGCCGAGCGGTTGGCCCTTTGGTTTGCACTCGACGGCGGCGGTTCCACCATGACCGCCAAGAGTGCGGGCTCGATGCGCCAGTGCTGTTCGGCGGGCTGGCAGTGGGGGCACGGGCAAAATGGAGGTGGGCGGAAGTGCGTCGTCGCTTGGAGCGTGGATGTCGGATGGTGGGTGGCAGGGGTGCTCGGCGGCGAGGCCCCGCGAGGAATGTCCGGTGGAGGGGAGCGTCGAGGCTGGGCGTCAGTGGGGGTATCCACGGATCACGGCGAAGTATCCCACAGGCTGTGGAAAACGTTGTGTGTAACCGTGGGTGGCGCCAAGGTTACCTAGCGTGGGCCAGTGGATGTTTCACGTGAAACAGTCCCTGACGCCTCGATCACGCAACGAGCGCACGTCAGATGCATATAGACGATATTTGTGGTGGGTGATTGTGCGTAAGGGTCGGTCATTTTGGCGCGGGAGGTGACACGCCGGGGTACTCGGTACGGGAGGTAGCGTTTCGCCCGGCGACCACTCCCTGCTGTAGTCCACAGGTCGAACTGATCTTCTGGGGGGTGGAAGAAGGCCAGTCGGAGGAACATCAGTGGTCGCGGGGACTTGGTTCTGGGAACTTGCGTGGCCTGACGGTTGGTCCGGTCCCGCCCCTTCGCTCGGGACAGCGTCTGGAGGCGGCGACAGAGGGGTCGTGCGAGAGATCATTGACCTGAGGGCAGGGAGCAGGGTCCTGCCCTGGCCTGTGGTCGGGCTGTTGTTGGGTTGGCCTGGGGTCGTCCGTGCTCGACCTGTTGGTTGCCGATGGGAGAGCCGCGGACGGTAGGACTGCCGGCGGGTGCTGAGGTCGTCTGATGGTGCCAGTTGGTGGGACGGCCGAGCAGTTGAAGCGCAGCTCTCGGGGCGTCGGAGAGGACCGGTGATCCAGGGGAGGGAGGAGCAAGATCTCCGGAAACGGCGCGGCGGGGCGGCTGGTGATTGCGGCGTGGTTCTATGTGGATCTGAAGGGCGGTGCTGCCCCCAAATAGGCCCCTCTACTGCCCATAACCACCCGGCATCTACCCATTGATGGGTACAAAACGCGGGTAAAAGGGTTCTCCGTGGTGATAGCTGGGCTGAATGACGGGGTGATTTGGTAGACAGAGGGTGGTCCTGGGTGGAGAGGCCGCGACGGTCCTTCCGCTGCTTGCGTTCCGGGGGTGGCAGAGGCTGCGGTGATGGGGCGGCGGAGAGGCCCGCTGTTGGCGCTCTGAGCCGAGCGGAGGCCGGTGACCGGACCATGAGTCGACCCGGCCGTTGGGAGGGCCAGGAGGGGCGACTGTGCCGGGCTGGGCCGAGAGCGAGTGGAGACCAGGTACGGCGGAGGCTGGCGGGGGAGGGCGCATGGCCGGTATTCCGGATTGGGGCTGCTC
>Ga0316192_10000863_pt1 | contig 22209 bp, 24 predicted proteins | sample MerIslwburrow_MG_FD_204931 | JGI IMG/M metagenome (GOLD analysis project Ga0316192, IMG submission 204931) | Coastal sediment microbial communities from Maine, United States - Merrow Island worm burrow | ecosystem: Environmental > Aquatic > Marine > Coastal > Sediment | place: USA: Maine...
AGTGACATTGAAATTCGATGATTTAAGGAAACTGCCGGGTGAATTGTGGCAGCAGGACCGGTTTGCCTACCAGCTGGATACGAAGATTGTGGTTGATCTTCCGATTATAGGTAACTATGCGATACCGCTCTCAAAATCCGGCGAGTTGCCCGTACCAAAAATGCCCGTTATAAAAATTAAAGGCGTAAAAATCAAAAACCTCAGCCTTACAGCAGCGGAAGTCGTCGCCCAGGTGGAAATTGATAATCCTAATGCATTTGATCTTGCATTCAGCGACTTTGATTATCAGTTGGATATAAATCAGCAAAACTGGGGTCAGGGCAGTATCAGTCAGCGCAGCAGCATTCCACAAAAAGCTAAAGGCATGATTGAAATCCCTGTGAAGCTCAACATCATGAGTATGGGAAAGTCAGCCTACCAGTTGCTATCGAGCAAGCAGCCGCTGGAATATCAATTGAAAGGCGCTATGACCCTGGATACGGGTATAGAGCTGTTACAGAACTACAGAATGCCCCTGGATATTAAAGGTACGGCCTCACTGAATTAAAGCGAAATAAAGCAATCGTTTTGCTGATAAAGCCTCGTCAGCAGCTATTATTACAGTATTCCGGCGCCTGCAAAAAAGACAGGCCGAGAAATCCGGAATTAATAGATTGACTCGATTTAAATCACCGACCCTGTTTAGGGAGGAGTATCTCATGCAAATAAAACTGCGAACTCTACAGCTATTCACCATACTGGCGCTCAGTGTCTGTTTTAATGCTTATGCGGACTCATGGAATTGCAGCAGTAGCGATCTCGTGCGGGAAGTTGTTATTGATTATCCGGAAGGAGGTTCTGTACCCTGTAACGTGATTTACAAAAAACAGACGGAAGGTTTTGAGGACCAGGTGCTGTGGTCAGCTGACAACCTGGAAGGTTATTGTGAGGACCAGGCGCGTGAGCTTGTCGCCAATCTCGAATCATGGGGCTGGGTATGCCTGGAAACCGTGAGCACTGAAGTGGAAGAAGTAGTTGAAGCAGAAGAAGTAGTTGAAGCAGAAGAAGTGATTGAAGCAGAAGAAGTGATTGAAGTAGACGTTGAAGTAAAAACAGAATCAGAACAGGCTGCAGATACGGAGCAATAAGATTCGAAGTAATTACCGGAAATACTCTGTCCTTCTCTATAGTCACTGACTGTTTTATTCAGAATGATTGGTGGGGACAGAGTGCTTTATCTAAAGGTGTTTAATAGCTGATAAATAATGTGTATTAGTCAGGATTTAATCTGACAGTCAATGTCGTATTAACTCAATCTCAGACTATGATTTATTATCAGTACAATCGGGATTGGCTATATGAAAAGGCCATGGATATTTACTCTGCGCCTCTGCGAGAAAACAGGATGTTAAGCTTCCAGACCTGGCTGGCTTATCGCTTACAGGCGAATCAACAACAACTGTAAGATAAAGTCTAAACGCCCGCAATTAATGGGTCATGGTCTCCTGCTCGAGAAACAGTCGTAATGAAACCACTAGGTGCAGTTGCTTGCGGTCATCCGGAAACCGGCAAAGCTGCGGAATTGATATTAACAGAAGGCGGTAACGCTTTTGATGCGATTATCGCTGCGTTCCTGACGTCATGCGTGGTAGAGCCGGTGCTGGCGTCACTGGGCGGCGGTGGTTTTTTATTAGCGCACACCGATGATCAGCGTGACATGATTTATGACTTCTTCGTGCACACGCCGAAAATTCCGCTGCCAAAAGGTGAGCTGGATTTTTATCCTATTCATGCTGATTTTGGCACCACCACCCAGGAATTCCATATAGGCCGGGCATCGATTGCCACGCCCGGTGCTGTTAAAGGTATCTTCAAGATACATGAGGAACTGGGCTCCATGCCCATGTCGGAACTTGTCCAGCCAGCAATAACCGCTGCAAGGGATGGCGTGATAATGAGTTCGTTTCAGGCCTCTATTCTTAATATCATCGCTCCGATATTAACGGCCACTGTTGAATCAAGACGGCATTACCAGAGCACCAGGCATGCAGCAGCATCGCTAATTACCCGCGGCGAATTATTCAAACAGCCGCATGTTGCAGACTTTCTCGAGGCATTGGCTAACACAGGCTCTGATCTGTTTTACAAGGGTGAAATAGCGCAATCGATTTCAAATCTGTGTGAACATGGCGGTGGCCAGCTAACCCAGCAGGATTTAGCTGACTACCAGGTGGTGCTGCGTAAACCGGTCAGTATGAGCTATCGACAGCATCGTGTGTTGACCAATCCGGCGCCTTCCTGTGGCGGTACCTTGATTGCGTTTGCATTAAGCATGCTGGAGCACGCAAACATCGGCCAGTATGAGTTTGGTTCGAGTCAGCATCTGCAGTTGCTTGCTGAGGCAATGAAATTAACCAACGAGGCGAGAATCGAAACACATTCAAGTTCGTCCGAGGAAGCCGCGTTGCAACATTTGCTTGATACAAAGCTGCTGAATATCTACCTGGAGAAAATTGTCGGCAATGGCCGTTCTTTGCGCGGCACCACGCATATGAGCGTGATGGACAGCAAGGGAAATGTTGCCGGCCTGACAGCGAGCAATGGCGAAGGCTGCGGTCATATGATTCCCGATACCGGAGTTATGTTGAACAATATGCTGGGCGAGGAGGATCTGAATTCTGACGGGTTTTATCAATGGCCTGCAAACAGGCGTATGACTTCAATGATGGCGCCGACACTGGTCATATCGCCGCAAGGAAAGAAAATCAGCCTCGGTTCCGGTGGCTCTAACCGCTTACGCACCGCAATATTACAGGTGCTGGTGAATATCATTGATTTTGACAAATCGTTGCATGATGCAGTCAACCAGCCGCGCATACATTTTGAAAATGAATTACTCAGCATAGAGCCCGGTTTCGACGCTGATGCACTACGCCCTTTGTGCAAACAGTTCAAAAATCATAAATTATGGCAACAGCAAAACCTTTTTTTCGGTGGCGTGCACACTGTTACCGGGCATAATGGTAAGTTCGACGGTGCGGGTGATCAGCGGCGTGACGGTGTTGCCATTGTGGTTGATTAGCCAATTCATGGCACTCGGCAGGGTGCATTTTCCGCAAACACATCAAATATAGATCTTCCAGAATCTGTAAGATATCCTGAATTCTGTATGGTATTTCTTACACTTTTCCGCCCCGCGTATTGCCGGATAACTCATAACTTATTGAAAAATAACATATCCGTGTGTGAGCGGCATGGAATATGCTTCTAATAAGATGATCCTGGGTTGTATGTAAATGGAGGTATCTGAAATGAGCATAATGATCAAGATCTTTTTACTGGCGTATCTGGCCGTTGTTGTGTTGGTGACGATATTAGGTGTTTTATGGGCCATGTCGCTGATATTTGCTCCCGACTGGATGAAGAGAAAGACGCTAATAAAGCATTAATCGAGTAGTTCTGAGCTGTTTTACCGTAAGGCTTGATGTACCTAATACACAAGCCGACAGCCTGTCAGGGCTGCCGGCTTGTTTTTTCAGAAAAGCACCGTTTAGCCGTCCATTTTCTTCCTTATCATTTCAATAACCGCAAACCTGGATTGAAAATGAATGCCTTTTTCGCCGGCCCGCTGACAGACGCAGGCATTTGTGAACTCAACCGTACACATCGCTTTATTCAACGCAGATTTCTAATACAATAGGCGTATGAGATATTTATTATTCGTGATCTGCCTGGCTATTTTTACCGTTGGATGTGCAGGTGTGACGTCTCCAACGGCTGAACAAGTGATACTGTATAAGGACGAGAGTGCCGTACCTGACAACTGTGAAAAACTTGGTGAGGTCACTGCCAGTGTGTGCGCAAATACAACACCGTGTCCCGCGGAGGTGATGAAGAAGAATATACGTGAAAGGGCGTTTATTGATTACGATGCAGATGTTGTGTGGCTCTACAATACAACGCTTTCAGGTACGAAAGTCGTCGGTTACGGCATCGCGTATCAATGTTATTAAAAGCGCTGCTTGACAGGTTCCGGGCTTGTCAGGGCGTGGCTCCTTCGAAAGCAGTGGGTTCTGAGGCAAAACCCCGTGATTTTTGATGCCGGGGTCTGGCATCAGCCAATAAAAATGCCGGCAGCCTGCTACAGCTACCGGCATTTTTTTCAGATGATTACCGGTTATTAACCCAGTTTACCCTTGATCGCGTCAATCACGGCATCCGAGGATGTCGCCTGAACCGATAGCAGCATGCCTTCATTCTTGTAGAAGTCGACCAGTGGCGCTGTTTGGTCGTTGTAAACATTCAAACGATTGCTGATGGCTTCTTCCGTTTCGTCAGCGCGTTGTACCACGGCACCACCACACTTGTCACAAACGCCTTCTACCTTGGTGGGATTGGATTTGATGTTGTAAATTTCGCCACAGTCTTCGCAAGTACGGCGCGTGGTCAGGCGGTCGAGGATCACATCACGAGGCACGTCGATTTCAACCGCGAAATCCAGCTTCTCGCCCATTTTTTCCAGCAGGACTTTCAATGCCTCGGCCTGTGGAATGGTGCGGGGGAAGCCATCCAGCAGGTAGCCGGCCTGGCAGTCGTCTTCTTTCAGGCGTTCTTCCATGATGCCCATGATCAGGTCGTCGGAGACCAGGTCGCCGGCCTTCATCGCGGCCTCGGCCTTTTTGCCGAGCTCAGTGCCTGCGGCAACCGCACCACGCAGAATGTCGCCAGTAGAGATTTGAACGGAGCCGTCCATCTTGGTCAGGAGTTTTGCGACCGTGCCTTTACCGGCGCCGGGTGCACCTAAGAGTATGAGTTTCATGGAAATTCCTCAGAAAATAGTAGTAATAGTTATACAGGATGGCGTTCCATTCCTGCGCTTAAAAAATGGAGGGCGCATTTTGTTGTTTTTTAAGAAAAAAATAAAGTGTTTTGCCATAAAAGAAGCCTGAGCCCAGTAATTTCCTATACTCCTGATATACAAAAACCACTGATGAGGGAGTCCCATGGCATTAATAATTCAAACCGTCGATGGTGTTATTGTGAACCGGTTTGATATCGATAAGGCGGGTTTAAGTTTTGGCCGTGCAGCCAGTAACCAGGTGCAGATCGATGATACGGCGGTAAGTACGAACCACGCTGAAATTGTTATCGAGGAAAGTGATGAAGGCAAGCAGGTTTACGTTATCCGCGATATTGGCAGCACCAACGGCACCTTCCTGAACGAGCAAAAGGTTAAGCGTCAGCCACTGCGCCACAAGGATATTATCCGTGTTGGCTGGAATAATTTTGTTTTCATCGATGAGAACCAGCGTGATCACGAAAGAACCGACAAGATTACAAAAAGCTGGATACCCGGGGTTTATTACAAAGAGAATAATTAATAAACAGGTGCAGGCTGTGTTTAATTGCAGCAAAATGGGCCTGCTTTGTGTTGAACCCCGGGTCAAAAAGGCCGGAAAATGCAACCTGGTCATAATCAGGGGTCAAACCTCTCTAAATACAAAAGTTGTTGAGAAGCTGTTTTATGTATAAGTATCTGGGGATTCTGTTTTGTGTGCTGTCGTGCCCTGACATGGTGGTGGCGCAGGATGCTGAATTTGCACAATGCCTGTCCGGGCTGCAACACAGGGCCAGAAGCGAGCAGCTCTCCACGCATGTCGTTGATGAAGTGCTGGCAAACCTGAAGCAGCAGCCGCGAGTACTAGAGCTGGATCGTTCACAGCCGGAATTCACCCAGATCTTTGCTGATTATTTCCAGCAGCGGGTCACCGCTGAACGCATCGAGCGGGGGCAGGAACTGTTAGATCAGCACGAGGCATTTCTGACGGATTTGACCCGGAAATATGGCGTTCCCGGGAGATACCTTGTTGCATTTTGGGGGCTCGAGACCAATTTCGGCAGCTACCTTGGCAAGATGCCAACACTGGATTCACTGGCGACACTGGCCTGCGATGAACGGCGCAGTGAGTTTTTTACCAACGAGTTAATGCAGGCACTGGCTTTACTAGAAGGTGAATCGCTGACGCCTGCAGAAATGCGCGGTTCCTGGGCCGGTGCGATGGGACATACGCAATTCATGCCTTCTGCGTACAGGCGTTATGCTACCGATGGTGATGGTGACGGCCATGTAAATCTATGGCGCAGTGAACGCGACGCGCTCGCCAGCGGGGCAAACTTTCTTGTGAACCTGGGCTGGCAAAAAGGTGAACGCTGGGGGCGCGAGGTTCTACTTCCGAAAGATTTTCCCTATGCGAAGACCGGTTTGAATAACAGCCAGCCCGTGACTTACTGGAGAGGCCTGGGCGTCAGCTTCGCAAATGGCAACCCGATACCGGACATCGATATGGAGGCATCTGTGCTGGTTCCATCCGGGCATTCAGGGCCGGCATTTCTGGTGTATCCCAATTTCCATGTCATATTGCGCTGGAACCGCAGTGAATATTATGCACTGGCTGTTGGCCTGCTTGCAGATCGGCTGATCGGCGCAGGTCCGCTGGTGCGGTCACCTTCGACAGGCGAGACTGCGCTCAGCCGAAATGTGGTTGAAAATATGCAAAGGCAATTGAACCACCTGGGCTTCGATGCCGGCGAGATCGATGGTGTTCTGGGTTCGATGACTCAATCCGCCTTACGCGAGTTTCAGGCTTCAAATGGAATGATTGCTGATGGCTACCCGGACAGGACAACACTGTGTGCACTCTCGGTAAAAACAGGATCGACACCATGCCTGTAAGTACTGAACACAGACCAGTGAATATCAGTTTCGGTACGCTGGCAACCAGTTTGGCCCTGTTTGTTTTTCTGGCGATGCTGGCATATCTCGGCGACAGGTGGGCAGCGCATTTTCCGCCACTGCCTGATTTTGCATCGTATGCGCAGGTGAAGGAGACGAAAGCCGCATTCATTGACTATTTGTCGCCGATTGTTGAATACCACAACGAACAGATTCTCAGCGAAAGAAAACGACTGCAGAAAACGCACAGATCACTGGAACTCGGCGAGACGGTTTCATATTCAGAGTCGAAATGGCTGAAACAGCTGGCAAACAAATATGAAGTGGAGTGGAATGAGGATCAACCGATTAGTGTGACGCAGGAGTTGTTTGCGCGGGTGGATATCGTACCCGTACAGCTTGCAGTGGTACAGGCCGCAAAGGAATCATCATGGGGACGGTCCAGGTATGCGGTTGAAATCAACAACCTGTTTGGACAATGGTGTTTCAAAAAAGGCTGTGGGCTTGTGCCGAAGGAGCGGTCTGATGGCGCGAGACACGAAGTACGCAAATTCAACACCGTCAGTGATGCGGTACGCAGTTATATGCACAACCTGAATTCACATCGAAATTATTCAGACCTGAGAAAGCTGCGACAGGATCTCAGGGCAAAGGGGAAGAGCATAGAGGGTGGCGAACTTGTTGATGGATTGCTGTTGTACTCGGAAAGGCGCCAGCAGTATGTTGATGAAATACGTTCGATGATCAAGCAATACAGCTTTTTTATCAGACAACAGGCCTCGGCCCGTGCGGTAAAAGGCGCCTGAGCCTGAAATTGGCACCAGGGTCGGTGTTTAATGAATTTTTTCTCGTAAAGCCGCCAAGACCGCAAATGAAAAAAATAGATCGATATCATTTCATTTTTTGGCAAAAACAAGTCTTCTTAGCGCCTTTGCTTATCATAAACGCCCTGTTGTGGCATTGGTTATGATTTGACCTGAATCCTGAAATATTGTCAGGTATTCAAATTCTTGCAATAACTCTGGATAAGGGTAAAACTAAGTCCAAATTAAAGCCTAAAAATGAATTACCGGAGTAGAGGATGATTACCTACGATGAATTAAACGAACAGAATCACCGCATCACCGAGCTGTCGAATGTATTGCATTACCTGTTCAAGGACCGGTCAATGTGCGATACAGGCTCCTGCTGTGATCTTTTCTATCGTTATGTGGATCTGGTCAAAGAGCATGTCGAGACCGTTGATAAAGAGATGTATAAGGATTTGCTGGCCAGTTCTGATGACAAGGTCAACAATGTTGCCAGGAATTTCATGTCGGGTTCAATGGAGGTCAAGAAAATTCTGAAAGAATTCACCCATCGCTGGTGCCCGAGCGGAAAGAAAAATGACGCCCTGCATATCAAGGACCATGCTCGGTTTCTGAAGGATACTGACGAGTTGTTCGAGATCGTTCTGCAACGCATCCAGGACGAAACCGAACATCTTTATCCGCTGGTGCGTAGCCTGGGTGAATAGTGATAACCCGGACAGAGCATAGCAAAAAACCACGTTCAGGCAACGTGGTTTTTTTTGCCTGACAGTTGTTTATCAGTACAGCCGAGATTGGCTGGATGAAAAAACTATAGATATTTACTCTCGCAGAGGCGCGAAGAACGCAGAGAAAATTGTGTTGTTTGTAGCCCGGATGCAGTATCGCAGTATCCGAGGCATGTGATGAGTTGTTCGCGTTTCATTTCATTCAGGCGACGTACTAGTCCTCCCTCACCTCAGCTCTCTCCCAGAAGGAGAAGGGTGAATATCGTCTTTGTTTTTCCTTGTCCCTCGTTACTCGTCCCTTGTACCTGTAATTATTCCCTGCGCCTCTGCGAGAAACAGGAAGTTAAACCGCGCGACCAGTGCCGTTTAACTGCCACGTGCTGGCGCATTGATCGATAAAAAACAGGGACAGGATATCTGTTACTGAAATTTGGCCCTTTCTCTCCCTTACAGGGCTTCTATTTTTCAGCAAAATTTACAGGCACAGAAACTCCGATGTCTTCACCAGCGAGTACCAAAAAGAAGCTATCCCAGTTTTCATTGTTGAATGTCCGTACCACGTTATCACGGCATGATAATTTATATTCCAGTATTTCTCTTTGAAGTCTGAAAATATCATTTTGCATTTGTTGAAGCCTTGCTGAGGAAACGGTTGGCGATAATGCAGCCTGTTTGATTTCAACTCGTTTTCTAGCAGCCTGTTTCATCACTGCGAGCAATGGCCCCCTGTTTTCTTTACGCCAATGTTCAAGGTTTTCAATCTGCTCATCTGTCAGACCGATAAAGTCTTTATTATTTAATATCACTGGAAGCAGGTCCGGCAGGTGACTGATGTTGTCGAGCTTTTCTATATATGTGTCTATATCAAGCTCTTTCTGACCGGGTGTTGGTCCGGAGAAGCCCGATTGTGATGCAATCAACAATGTTAACGTAAGTAGGATTCTGGCGCCCATAGGGTAACCTTCTGTTGGTTTGGTTGTTATTATTAATTTTTTCCATTTAGAACTGCATGGTGTGGCCTGGTTGTGCAGTTGCATGTTTACAGCATGATTTATGCCAGTTTATTGTTAATACGATAACGTATTGATAACGTTAATGACTGAATTATTGTGCTGTTCGTGCGGCGCGTAATATACCAGAAATTATGCACAAGGTTTGAACAATATATGTAACGCACGCTCTTTAAGTGTGCGTTTTTTCAGGTGTGAATAAAAAGCGGTATGTTATAAGGCATATGCTTGTTGTGTAACAATATAATTCGGATAACAGTGCTTGTATGGATATGAAAGTCAGAGCTCTATACGGGTTTGCATTTAACAGTAGTGGAAGTAGTTGATCGTTTTCTTTCTTCAAGTTTACGTTTGATGGCAGGGCTGTTTTTATCAGGGTCTGAAAAAGCAAAGCGTCCATAAAGCACGCAACCCTTCATGCCGGGATTGCAAGGCCGTTGCTTTACTTTCATGCATAGCCCTTCAACTTCGTGAGGGCATCCCCATGCGCTGGACATGTCGACTCCTGCTTGCGTTTAACGTATACGTATATTTTACGTTAGAATGCACGGCAAGTTGAAGAGGCTTGTAAGGAATGTAAATTATTATCATTATTTATAAGTTCTATTGATTATTCATTAGTCTCACAGTTTAAAAATATTTGATAAATGCGTGGAGTATTAATATATGGCAAAAAATATCCTGGTTGTGGCGTTATTAAGTCTTGTTGTGTTTGCTTGTGGCAAGTCTGACGAAGAAGCTGCGGATGTGACAAACACGAGCAAAGATGCTTCGGATGCCCAGAGCACGACAGTAAGTGAAACGCCGACCGGGGAATCAGTGGCAGCTTCAGAAACGGTTACGCAGGCTCCCGGGCAAACAGATAATGCTGCCAGTGGCGAGGCTGTGTACAAAAGGGCTTGTGTGGGCTGCCACATGACAGGTGCTGCCGGTGCACCCAGGGTGGGTGATGCGTCTGCCTGGGAATCTCGTATTGCCAGAGGCAGCGCGGCGCTCGTTCAGTCAGCGATAAACGGCGTGCCGGGTACCGCGATGATGGCCAGGGGGACTTGCGGTACATGTTCTGATGATGATATCAAGGCGGCCGTAGAATATATGATTGCACAAAGCCGTTAACTAATTCGTTTTCATAATCGCCGGCTGTATGGGGTGAACAGGCGGTCATTTCAGCCAGGCTTTAATTTATCTGTATCAGATCTTCGAGATGAATAATTTTGATGATATTCATCTCGATGGCTGGTAAATTCAGCAGAACAATCACCAGTTGGGGGAAACACCATGTCATATGACGCCTTAACCATTGCTGCTATTGTCATTGTAGTCGTACTCGCTGTCGTTATAATCCTGATTGGTCGAAGTAATGCTGATAACGAGAGAAAGATGCGCATATTGGCGAGACATCTGATGATGATGGAAGGTAACGAGGAAGCAATGAAACTTTGTCAGGACATTCACAAGGAACACCCTGATCTCTGCGTTGGTCTGGACTTCACCATTCGCGAGAATGGCGAAAGTGTTGAGATCGACGAGTGGAACTCGAACAAACCCAGACCTCAGGGTTAACGTAAAAAAGACTGTACAGCACTCTATGATAATGCGGTTTTAAAAACCAGAAGCTATGGAAGACCCGGTTATCAAGCGCGTGCTGGTGTGGAGCGGCTGGCTCAGAATAAGTCATGCTTCCATTGGGCTCGCGGTACTGGTATTGCTGTTTACAGGATGGTTGATTGCAGAAAGCCCTTCACTGGCAGAGTCGGCGCTCGATCTGCACTACCTGGCATCCAGTTTTCTGATTTTTGGTCTTGTTGTCCGCATTGTGCTGATGTTTGTCGGCGTGGAGCACGAACGTCTGGCCGGCCTTTTTCCGGCAAGTTCTGAATTATATGCGATGGCTAGAACATTTCGTTTTTATATCAGCCTGGGGAAGTCGCCTATGCCCGGGTGGTATGCGCAAAACCCATTGTGGAAACCTGTCTATCTGGTAATTTATCTTGCGCTCATCGTTCTTGTTATCACAGGCGCAGCATTGCCTGATGTATCATTGATGTTTGGTTTTTATCTGCCTTCAGTGCATACATTCTGGGCGCAGCTTTTGTTATGGTTTAGTGTGTTGCATATTGTCAGCGTGGTTATGCATGATTACAAGAACAAGACAACCGACATATCAGCCATGGTGAATGGCTACCGCCTGTTCCTGATTGACAGCAACAGGGCAGGCTCGGTTGCTGAAAAGATGGTCCAGCATATTTCGATTGATTCACTGAAAAAGAACAAATGAGTTCAGTGCGTTTTTATAAATTCGGGTCTCCACCACGTCAAGTGGGTAAAAATTCATATGATTGCTACAGTGTCATATAGGTTTTATCCGCCTGCCGCTACTCGGCCCCGCAAAAGACACGAAGTATGTTGTGTGTGAATTGAAGCTTATTGATCTGTTTTTCACTGTCGGATTCATGTTATAAGGCTATTGAGCCGCTGGATGCCGGTAAGGAACAGGACATATGTTTACAGATAAACGCAGATGAACACGGATGAAAGCGTTTTTAAGTTTCTAAATATCTGTGTTCATCAGTGGATGTTTTTTTTTAATGATTTACGTTCATTCTCGGACAAATATTCCCTGTGTTGTAAGGGTGTTATTATGGGGCTCCCCACTGTATTTGCGGAAGGTCTATAAATTCTATTGTAACCAGTTTGATATCGGTTTATGTCAAGAAGCGCTTTACTGTTGATTCTGCTGCTGGCAAACCTGCCTGTGCAGGCCGCGAGCCATTGCGTCATATTGCAATACCATCATTTCAGTGATGACACCCCGGCAATAACAAGCGTTACGCTTGCACAGTTTGACGATCACCTGGATTATCTCAAACACAACAACTTCAATGTTTTACCACTGCGCGATGTGGTAAAGGCGCTTGAGCAAGGGCGCGAACTGCCGGACCGTTGTGTTAGCTTGAGTGTAGATGATGCCTATATTTCTGTTTATAGAAACGCTGTACCAAGGCTGAGGCGACTGGGGTGGCCGCTGACGGTTTTCGTCAACACTGAAGGTGTCGATCAGGGTATATCGTCATATATGACATGGGATCAAATGCGTGAACTCTCAAAGCAGGGTGTCACATTTGAAAACCATGGCCATGGTCATATTCACATGATCCGAAAAAATCCCGATGAAAGTGAAGAAGACTGGCGCCAGAGAGTCGTCAATGACATCAGTTCGGCGCAGCGAAGAATTAGCACTGAAATCGGGATTGCACCCCAGCTGTTTGCGCATCCATACGGTGAGTATAATCCGGCCACATTGAAAATAATCAACGAGATGGGACTCACCGGATTTGGTCAGCAATCGGGACCGGCCTGGCCGGGTGCTGATTTTGCTGTACTACCGCGTTTTCCGATGGCGTCCAACTACGCCGGCATGCAGAGCTTCAAAGTCAAGGTTGATACACTGCCTCTGCCGGTCGTCCTTGCCGAGCCGGCCGATCCGCTGGTTCCGCTGGGGCAAACGCGTCCGAGCCTGAAACTCACGCTGATGGAGGATGCTTACTCGAGAGCTGCGATCCAGTGTTACATCGGCGGCAGCAATAATGTTGAAATTGTATGGTCAAGGGACTGGCCAGATCAGCTCAAGGTGACTCCGGGCTTTGATTTAGGGCCTGGCCGACACCGTACCAACTGCACCATGCCATCTGCGCAAAAGGGCCGTTTTCACTGGTACAGCCATAACTGGTTTGTCAGGAAAGCCGATGGCAGCTGGTATTCGGAGTATTGAAGGCTGATTTCATTCTTCCCTGTATGTTGAAGCCGCACCAGGTCTTGAGCTGTATCATTGAGTATATAAGAGAAATCTAATATACTGACCATCTGTTTTATGATTTCGTATACATGATGGTGAATTTTCGAACAATTTTACTGGCGATCATGCTGATGACGCTCTACAGCGGTCATGCCGCCGCCTATCAGTACGGTTATTACTCACCGAACCCGTATAGCGCGCCGCGAGCCTATCGTAACCCGTATGCGCGTGCTCCGTATCCCTATTACCCTGTTTATCGCTACCCGCCTCAAGCTCGGCCTGCATACGCACCTGCAAGGCAGCCTGTGCAGGCGCCGGCAGTTAACGCAACGAAAGTAATAGCACCTGAACAAAGGGCAGCTAAAAGCCCACCCGTCTCTGTTGAAGTAAAAACCGGGACGACTGATCAGGCTGAAAAGACGGTTAAAAGCGATTCCATATTAATCGGTAAAAAGCATGAATTCATTACAACATTACTGCCGTACATTGAGGAAGAGAACAGGCGTCTGATTGCGTTGCGCAAGCGTGTCAGCGCCATGCTCGACAAGATCGAAACAGACCTGGCGTTAAGCGCATCAGAGCAGCAACAGATCAGCAAGCTGGCGAATAAATATCGGGTCAAAGGCGATCCGCTGGTAGATTTAACAGCACGCGAGGAAATGCTGCGTAAAATCGATATTATTCCTTCATCTCTGGCGCTTGCCCAGGCGGCCAATGAAAGTGCCTGGGGTGAGTCGAGGTTTGCCCAGCAAGCCAATAACCTTTTTGGTATCTGGACTTATGATCAGGACAAGGGCTTGAAGCCAAAGCGCAGGGAAGAAGGAAAAACCCACCTGGTTCGCATCTTCGATGACTTCAGTGAATCGGTGCGTTATTACATGTATACCCTCAATAGCCACCCTGCCTACCAGGAGTTACGTCAGATTCGCCAGCAGCTGAGGGCTTCTAACCAGGTTATTGAGGGTCAGAAGCTGGCTGCCGGTCTTGAGAAATATTCGGCAAAAGGGCAGGCGTATATTGACTTGATCCAGCGCCTGATCGAACAAAACGAATGGGCACGACTGGATACTGATAATCAGCAAGCCTGATCCTCGGATTAGAACAGCTTCAGGTGTAATAGTCAGGATTTAATCTGAAAGTCAGTGTCATATTAAATCAAACTCCGGCTATGATTGTTTGTCATCACAGCCGAATTTAGCTATATGAAAAGACTATAGATATTTACTCTCGCAGAGGCGCAGAGAACGGGGTGTTAAATCTCCAGCATCGGCTGGTTTTTCGGACAAGCGAGAACATACAGGAACCGTCAGATTAACTCATAACCAGTGCAATTCAGCTGGCTATTGATGTAGTTCAGTTTGTATAACTCCGGCAATTTCGTTACTTAGCATCTCCACTGTCTTGCTCAGTGCACGAACAACGTCTGTGTAAGCTGTTGTAGATTCCAGATTTGTGCTGAAAGCCGATTTTTTCATTGTCAGCAGTTCTGAGCCACCTTTTCCGCGAATGCTCCAGTTGGCTACAAGGATGACTTCGCCCTCTTTGCTGGCATCAAACTGCCATACATTGACCACTACCTGGTAATCAATATCAGACCAGTTTCGTGACGGGTGTAGCGAAATTTTATCTGTACCGATCAGGGTTGAGAGATTTTCTGCCAGTATGCGGCCGAAATTGTTGTGTAACGGCTCGGCCCATCTATGTGTTTCGGCCAGGTTGACTTCAGTGTCATTTGTGCGAGTGACGATTTGTGATCTTTGCAGGTATTCTGCAAATTGAACAGGGCCTATGCCGATATGTAAATTGTTTCGCCTGTCCGGCGCGATTTGTGTTGTTTCACTCCCGCTCATTGCTTCGAGGGTATAAAACTTTGATGGTGGTGTGGTGCCGCAACCGTTGAGCAATAACATGATGCTCAACAGGAAGAGCAGCGATATCTTATGGCATTTAAATAATTGCATCATACTAGCCCGCATTTTCACCAGGATTTTGGATTCAGGTGCATCTTTAGCCCGCATATTGCACGAAGGCGGACGTGGAATAATCAATAGTGAATGATATTACATGAAGTAACCGCAAATTTAATGGCTTTTAACCTGTTACAGTCTGTCCTATTTGGTTTTAAGAGCAATCTGGCGTCGCATCTTGGACGATCCCCCTTGATCCATAGCTATAGCTATGAATCCGCGGGCGATCGTCCAACTTGCTTAGCCAGCTTGCCCCTAAAATCCAAATCCTTCATGCAATATGCGGGGTAGTGTTTTTGAGTGCGCGTCTGGACTGAAAAGCATAGCAATAGCTATGGTTTGAAGGACTAATTCGCCTGGAGCGAATTAGGATGCCTATGCACCCGAAGGGTGAAACACAGGGACGTGTTTCATCAACACGTTTACGCAGAGACGCTACAGATGTGCATGCAACGAAATAGCGCCCCAGCAAACAGATTGTAATTGATTGAAATCGAGCTTCGGGTTTTATAGTCATGCGGTTACTCGGGTTATGCAGCGGCCTGGTCAGAAAGGCGGGTTAGTCCTGCGGATTTTTTCCTCTTAGCAAAGTTTCCGGTTGCCTTTCTATTGTTTCAGCAAATATTCGAATGGAGCGGGCAGCCTTGACAATTTCCTCAAGGGCAATATTCAAATTATAAAGCTGCGTTGAATCTTGGTTCAGCAAAGCTTCCAGTTTGCGCAGTGCTTTTTGCGCATCGAGAAGGGCGCTTTTAGTATTGTCTGCGAGTGGTTGTACATTACTGTTAAGGTTTTGCGCCAGCGAGTTAATCGATCTCAGGGTGTCATTGGTATTGTCTGCGAGTGGTTGCAGATTATTGTCAATGTTTCGAGCGAGTTCATCGATAGTCTTCATGGTTTTGTTCAATGTGCTCATCAACTCCATGGCATCAGGTGAGCTGATTATCTGGTTTATGGAGGCTAGCGTCGATGTTATATCGTTGAGTATCTGATCGATCGGGACATCTTGAAGTTTCTTACCGAGTTTTTCGAATGCCATTGGGATGGTTGGTATCTCAGGTATTTTACCGTCACCATGGTAATGAATCTGCGTGTCTGGATGGTAGTCGAGCTCAACCGCCATTTGCGACGTCAGTACGCTTAGTAATTTCAACTGGGCGCGAAGTCCCTGTTCTTCGATCAGGTATTCAAGGCGGTTCCGCTCCGGGTCTGCCAGCTCTATGTTCCTTACATCTTGAACAGCATCAGGCTCGAACTGGACGATCACGGGAATATAGAATTCCCCGTCAAGGGGATGAATCTCTACGTCGATGTCTATAACAGTACCGACCTTGACGCCGCGTACATTGACAGGCGCGCCTTTATTGAGGCCTTCAACCGAGCCGGTAAAATACATGATGACTTTCTCGCGATCCTCGAACAGGCCGACATTGCCCAGCAGCAGAAACGCAGCAGTAATCAGCGCAATTGCGCCGACAACAAAAGCACCGATCAGTGTGGGATTGACGCGCTTGCTCACAGATCACCTCTATGCAGGAATGATCTCACCCTGTGGTTATCTGATTCATCGCGTAATATTTTTGGGTCGCCCGTTGCTATCATTGTCCTGCTTTCTGCATCAAGAAAGACCGAATTGTTGCCAATTGCAAAAATACTGGCCAGTTCATGTGTAACGACTACAACTGTTGTTCCAAGACTATCACGTAATTCGAGTATAAGGTCATCCAGCCTGCGGGCGCTTATTGGATCCAGGCCTGCGCTGGGCTCATCGAAAAAAAGTATTTCCGGGTCCAGTGCCATGGCGCGTGCCAGGCTGGCGCGTTTTCTCATGCCGCCACTGAGTTCAGACGGGTAGTACTCCTGGTGACCTGCAAGGCCTACCAGTGCAAGTTTGTAAGCGACTACATCTCTGATTTGCGACGTGCTCAATTCGGTGTACTCGTGCAAGGGCAGTGCAATATTTTCTGCAAGAGTCATTGAGCTCCATAAGGCGCCTGCCTGAAACATTACACCGAAGCGTTGTTTTATCTGCTGTTGTTTCTCCGGGCCCGATTTCCAGTAATTGTCGCCCTCAAAGTACACGTCACCGCTCGCTGGTTCAATCAGGCCAATCATGTGTTTCAACAGTGTGGTTTTGCCGCAACCGCTGCCACCCATGATGATAAAAATATCGCCGCGATTGACCGAAAAATTGAGATCATGCTGAATTACAAAATCGCCATATGCCATGGTTAAATTAGCCACTGTAATATGAGCCTGTGCTTCCTGTTTGCGAGCGTGCGGGTATGTGGCGTTCATGTTATATACCAAGCTGCTGCAAAATTATGGTCGTCAATGACGCTGCAATAACAATACTGATGATGCCGGTGACAACGGCCGAGGTGGTTGCCTGGCCTACGGCCTGTGCGCTGCGCCCGCATTGCATGCCGCGCAGGCAGCCTGCCAGTGCTATCAGCGCACCATACAGTGTGCCTTTCATCATGCCGACGGTGAAATGGGTCATGTTCAAAGCACGCAAGGTCTGCTGATAATATTCGTAAACGCTGAGATCAAACACGGTAACCGATACAACGATGCCGGCGAGGATGCCAACCAGTCCTGCATACAGCGATAACAGTGGCATCATAAGCACCAGCGCCAGCAAACGCGGCATCACCAGGTAGTCCATTGGTGAAATACCCAGTGTTTGAAAGGCGTCTATTTCCTCGTTGACCTGCATCGTGCCGAGCTCGGCAGCATAGGCGGCGCCAGTGCGGCCGGCCATGATGATTGCGGTCATCAGTGCGCCGACCTCCCTGACCATGGCGATGCCTACAAGGTCTGCAACATAAATCTGTGCGCCAAAACGTTCCAGCTGCAATGCGCCCATATAAGCCAGGATCAGGCCCACAAGAAAACTGATCAGAGAGACAATGGGTAATGCCTGCGGGCCGACCTGCTGAATGATGAAGTACAGGTCAGAGGCATTATATTGGGCTTTGCGTCTTAACAGTCTGACTATTGATTTCACGGATTCACCGAGAAAACGCAATGCATTGGGGACACCTGCAGCGATATCAATAGTGGTATTTCCTATCCGGCTTAACAGGTTTTCGCTGCTGTCATGCCGTGAGGCTTCTTTTGTTTCAGGGGGTGAGGCTGCGAGATCAAGCAGTTTGCGGATACCGCCAGGCAAGCCATCTGTATTGACATGCAACTTCATATCCTGACAACTACGGATTAATCCTGAGAGGTATACCAGCAGGCCGGAATCCCAACCAGTAATGCCGCTGCTGGAAAAGGAGATATGCTGAAGCCGGGGATTGGATGAGATTTCCTTAACAACAGATTCGATTGACGGGATCCTGTCCCGTAGCCGCCATGACCCTTTCAGCGCAATATCCAGAGTATCTGTGTCTGGGCTGGTTAATTCTATATTAGCATCGGGATTCGCAGCGTCTTGCGCACTCATTGCACAGGCTCTTGTTTTTGATTCTGTTGTTCTATTATTACATTGTGTTATCAGATAATGAAATATGAATGCCGATGATAATAATCTTTAGTGAAATTCAAAGAATCCTGAGCTGGGCAGGCTATACTTGATAGTCTCGTATTCAAATCAATTTAATTTAGGGTATTTAGTCTATGGAATATGATCAATTGCTTGGGTTGCTGAGAGACAGTCCAGATGATGTTGAGTTTGATGAAGTAATAAAGCTGATTGATGATACCTATGAATTCATACCGGTAAAATTCACCAATGGTGATCTGGTGAGTGAGGCAGGTCAGAATACGGATTCTTGCAAGATTTTTGCTTTTGCCAAGCGTACCCGTTTGACTGAACAACAGACATTATATTGTTTCGGTTCTTTTTACCGCGACGATGTGCTCAAGCATCCGGAAAACATGGATCATCCGAATATACGCAATTTCATGCAGACTGGCTGGCAGGGTGTCAGTTTTGAAGATGTGGCACTGAAAATTCGAGTCTAGCCCGCATAATGCTCGTTTCATCCGCCCTGAGCATGAAGACCCGGGGATTCAATAAGTCGGTAAAGGATTTTTTATAGCTGGTCGGCAATCATTTCCATCAGGAAATCAGACCATTTTTCCGGCAGCGGCTGTTTCAGTTCTACAGATTTCTCAAAATCCGTCAGCATCACTTCATCCAGAAATCCCTGTACTGCAAGCGGACTTGAAGTTGCGATGTTCATTTCCTTGTTCATGCGCAGACTGAGCTGGTCGAAGTTGGCAGAACCGAGGCATATCCAGCCGTCGTATATCGCGCCTTTGATGTGTGACTCTCCGGGATAAATATACACACGAATACCATTATCGAGCATCGCATTAATGGCCCTCACATTGCTGCGGTCAATGATGCCACTGTCTGACACATAGGGAATGATGACGCGTACGTCGACGCCTCTGCGCCTGGCCATGGCGAGCTCGAAAATAATGTCATCTGAAGTGAAGTAGGCGTTCTCGATGTAGATACGCTGATTTGCGCGTGCAATAGCAGCCAGTTGCGCACGCAGGATCTGGGAATCGCCAGGTTTGGTGTAAAGCAGGCGAATTGATATGTCATTTGCCTGTGGCTCATTCACCGGCTCTCCCGCCCGGTAAAAGGTGGCCCAGACTTCCCCCAGAAATGTTTGCAGGCGCCACGCCTTCTCAAAATTAGTCTGTATTTCATCGACTACCGGGCCGTGCAGTTCAACCATCATGTCATGCCAGTCATAGCGATACTCGCGGCCGATGTTCATACCGCCGAGGAATGCGATTCGGTTGTCGATCAGGATCGTCTTGGTATGATCTCCGGCGAGCCATGGATTGAGCACCGTGCGCACTTTGATATCTGAATCACTTTCCAGATAACGAATGATGTGCGGTGGTGCTTCGTATGTTTCCGGTGTGGAAGGTGAACGGGCCGCCGCGGCACTGATAGTACCCAGGCCATCGACAATACGCGAACCTCGACTTCTTTCGATCGTTGCTTGAGAAGACTCGCAATCTTCAATGCATAGTCATCATTGTCGAAGATATACAGACGTATATCGATGGACTCTTCAGCTGACTGGATAGTATCGATCAGGCGATTAAAGAAAGCCGCACCGTCGACCAGGTATTCAATAGAGCCTTGCGATAGTGGTGAATAGGCTAGTTCGCTCAGTTCCTGTTCCCATTTCTCGAGATCCATAGGTTCGTTATCAGACACCGGTGGAATCGGCTGGTCTTTTAGAAACGCGACTGGTTTGGGCGTTGCTGTGTCTACAAGCTTGAAAGATACCAGGCTGAACAGTCGTGCTACCGAGCCAATGGGTTGTCTTAAAAAGCAGTCAATGTGGCTCCTGGTGGTGTGTGCCAGGGCGTCAGGCAGGAAGGCAGCAGATGGGTCGCAGCATTCAAGGTTTTCGGGCAGGCGACGCAGAAAAACGACCTGGCCGGTGTCCTGGTTGGCATAAATAAACGGGTAGCCATAGTCTGCATTATCACCTGTATTAAACAGAAGGGCCGGAGCGCCATTGCCTCTTGCTGCTGAGATGTACTCGCTGAGCAGAGGCGTTGCATCGGCCAGCAATTCGCTGAACTTGAAGGTTTTACTGGTACTCAACCCGGCCGGCTTGTCATGCGCGGGTACTGAGCGCAACAGGCCTCGTTCATCATAGTAAAAAAACATTTCCTCCTGCTTGAGAAATTCGACCACGATCCCGGTGCCCGGTTTTCGAGGCGTGATGCTTGCAAGCAGGCGGTCACGAAACTCGCGCCACAGCGCAACGCCTGCAACCGGCAATGCCTGTAATTCATGTGTATGCTCAATCCATAGCTCCGGATCCAGATATGATAATTGAGCAAGTGGAAGGTCATTGTATTGCTCAACAGCCTGTTGCAAGTACAGGGTTGAGGATGGACCAGCTGCCGGAGTCTCATCCGGGCCTGTTAATATCGCGTAGCTGTTTATCGTATCTGACAAATGCCGGAATTGAATATACAGTTGTTTGTCACTGATATAGGCCTGTTCGGCGAGCAGGACGGATGTGTCTACTACGGTGTCGTCGATTACGATGCTGGGTGGTGGTTGCGGTTCCACAGGGCTTGTGGCGCAACCGGTAAAAATACCGAGCGTGATCAATACAGTTATCAGTGATTTTTTCATTGATTATCCTGCATGTGTAGAGCGCTGGTTTTCATTTTTCCAGTTTGCCATGCTTTTTCCTTGCCGGCAGGTAGAATAAACTGGTGTCAGGCAATCACTGATTACAGGTTCTGCAGTATGAATATAGAGTCATATAAAGATGAGGTTCAGGGTTTTGTTAGTCGCGGTAACTACCATGCCGCGATCAATGTTGCGCTTTCCGGCCTGAATGAATGCCGTAGAAATAACGATCAGGCCTGTATCGATCAATGTCTCAGCGTTATCAACGGTGTAATACAGCATCTGGCCGAGGAATTCGGCAGTAAGGAGTATCTTGAACAGCAATAAAAAAGGGTCATCACCAAACTTGGTGGGCTGATACGATAAAAACTTTGCCATAGAGGCACAGAGGACACCGAGTTTTTTTGGTGTTTCATAGGAGTGACTTGAGTCACGAACATAGATTTATCACATTTTTTCACATTTGGTTTCGCCTTGATGGCGAGTTACTTTTCTGTATTGCGCACATCCCTGTGCTCCACCCTTCGGGCGCTACGCGTGCTAATTTGCTCCAGGCAAATTAGTATTCGGCGCATCCATGCGCCTCTCCCTTAGGGCTCGGTTACGAATTACGTCCTGTAATTCGCCCTTTGGGCCGCACTTCGTGCGTTCAAATTTGCTCCGTGCAAATTTAGTCGCTCGTGCAAATTTGCTCCAGGCAAATTAGTCAACAGCGAAAGAAAAGTAACCAAAAGAACGCCGCCCCGACCAGTTTGCCCTTCGGGTTCCCGAGGCATTCGTCTTTGCCTACGGGCCGTCCTGACTCGCCGTCCGGGCTCGACAGGACTAAATCAGGCGTCCTGCCTGCCATCAATTATTTTCTTAGGCCCTACCAAAGCCGAATGCCTCGGCAAACTTCACGGGGAGACTGTCCACTCCCGTCAAGCCCGCCGAAGCCTGTCCTGAGCCTGCCGAAGCGGACAGCTTCACTGATAGGGTCGATTGACCAGGGACGGTCAATCGAGTCTTGTCGAGCAGGGATGCGAGTCAAGACGACCCGTTAGACCGTAGCCTG
>Ga0316192_10000866_pt1 | contig 22154 bp, 20 predicted proteins | sample MerIslwburrow_MG_FD_204931 | JGI IMG/M metagenome (GOLD analysis project Ga0316192, IMG submission 204931) | Coastal sediment microbial communities from Maine, United States - Merrow Island worm burrow | ecosystem: Environmental > Aquatic > Marine > Coastal > Sediment | place: USA: Maine...
AAGATCCTCGATCTTGAGATCAAAATGGTTCATCATTGTTTACTCCGGCCCAGACTCACCGGAACCCAAAGGGATTGATCATAAATTGCAAAGAATTCAAAAAGCTGAATTTTTAACACCCTGGAATACTAAAATTTAATAGCACAAATAACAACCAGAACAATGCTCAGGAAAAAAATATTGAAAAATCTTGCAGAAAATTATATTTTTCCAAATTACATTATTCGCGATGGTACTATAAATAGCTATGGCTGTAAAGTAACCCGGCGCCAAAATTCAGCGCCGATAAAGGATGCGCGGGTACGGCCATTGAAAAAACAAAAAGTTTGGAATCCTAAATGGACAAATTAATTAAGGATCTTCAGAGCAAAATTGTGGAAGTGCTGAATCTGATTGACGTGCAGCCGGATGATATAAAGGCTGATGAACGGCTGGTCGGGGGGAATCTGGGAATTGATTCCATCGATGTGCTGGAAATGGTAATCATGATCGAAAAAGATTACGGCGTTAAAATCGATAATCGCGAACTGGGCGTAAAAGTGTTTGCCACTCTGAGAACTCTGGCCGAGTATATACATGAAAAGTCTCCGGAGTTGCTCAATTGACAAAGGTGCGGGTTTACATCTCCGGAATGGGAATTATCACCTCCCTTGGCAACGGAGTCTCCAATACCAGGGATGCCATTCAAAATAGCCGGGCGGGCATTGGACCGCTAACCCTCTTTCCGACAGCTGCCAACCAACCGCTTCCGGTGGGAGAAGCCGGCGATCTGATTATAAAGGACGATCTTCCGCGCACCCACCAGCTGGCCCGCCGGGCCGCCGGGCAGGCCATGGCCGATTCCAGGGAAGCGCCGGACGCAGTCGTGATGGGCGTTACGACCGGCGGTATGCTGACCACAGAGACCCTTCTGAAAGAAAAAGCCCGGGATCCGAAGTTGTTTTGCCTGCATGCCACCGGATCGGTAGCCGAGGATATTGCCCGCCAATACCACTGCACCGGTCCGGCCCTGACGGTTTCGACGGCCTGTTCCTCCGGAGCCGTAGCCTTAAAAATCGCGCTGGAGATGCTGCGCTCCGGCAATGTTAAACGGGTATTGGCCGGGGGGGCTGATTCCTTATGCCGGCTGACATATTACGGGTTTAACTCCCTGCAACTTGTCGACCCTGACGGTGCGCGACCCTTGGACCAGAATCGACGGGGGATGTCGGTGGGCGAAGGCGCGGCCATGTTGCTGCTGGTAGCCAATGAACCGGACCATGCCGTGGCCGAAGTCCTCGGTGCCGGATTGTCCTGTGACGCTTTTCATCCCGCAACACCCCACCCCATGGGCAAAGGCGCGCTGGCGGCCATGCAGTCTGCTTTAGCGGACGCCGGCATTTCGGCACCCGATGTCGATTATATAAATCTGCACGGCACCGGCACCCTTGATAACGACATTTCCGAAGCCAGGGCGATCGGCACTCTTTTTAGCGGGAAAAAGCCATTGCTGTCATCGATCAAAGGCGCTTGCGGACATTCCCTGGCTGCCGCCGGCGCCATTGAGGCCGTGGTTGCGGCGATCAGCATCTCCAACAGCGTGGTGCCCGCAAATGTTGGATGTCACCACCCGGACCCTGATTTAAATTTGGATCCCGTGCTGCAGCCATCCCAAAGGCCAATCAAAACTGTGCTTTCCAATTCTTTTGGTTTTGGCGGCAACAACGCGGCCATTGTCCTGGGTGCCTGCGGACAACCCGGACCCGACCGAACTCCGGCCGACACCCGGCCCATGGCAATTCTGGGAAGTGCCTGTGTTACCGGGGCCGGAAGAACAGGCCGGACGATGATAGCGGTAGCCGAAGGAGAAGCCTGCGCCGGCATGCTTGATCTGCAGGAAATATCTGCCAATCTTTCTGCCGGCCAGGTTCGTCGACTGAAGCGCTTCCCCCGCCTGGCACTATCTCTGGCCATCGCCGCCCATGAAAATGCGGGCACCGATGATACGCCGGCGGCTGTTTTTTTAGGCACCGGATGGGGCGCATTATCGGAAACCTCAAGTTTTTTGAACCGCTTATTTGAAACCGATGAACAATTTCCCAGCCCCATAGACTTTGTCGGTTCGGTTCACAATGCCGCTGCCGGTCATATCGCCATGCATTTCCAGGCCACCGGCGCCAACATCACCATGACCGGCGGCGATTATTCCTTCGAACAGTCACTGATGGCGGCCGGTCTGGTGTCGGGGAATATTTGCGATGGCTTTCTGGTTATCGGGGCCGACGAATCTCATCCGGAACTTTCCCGCCTATTTGACCGATCCGTTGCCAAAGCGGCCTGCCCGGCAGACGGCGGTGGGGCCCTTTATTTAAAGAAAGAAACACGCTCATCCGGACGAACGATACGATCCCTGTTCTTTGAAAGCAGCACAAATAATCCGAGGGTAATTTCATCACTGGTTCAGCAACTTGAACAGCAGCAGCCACTCAATGACCGTTACGGTGTGATTCTGGCAGGACTTCCTGCCGCCTGCCGCAGGGAAGGGGAAATTCAGCTGCAAACCCTGCTGGCGATTACCGGTTTTAATCAGCCCGTGATTGATTACCGCAAATTAACCGGAGAGTTTGCCTCCGCATCAGCGGTGGCAGCCGTGATGGCTGAAAATTTTTTGGAGGGCGGCCAAATCCCCGAGGCGCTTTGCGATAACAAGCCCGGGCAATTAGGCGCAAAAGGCGCCCTTGTTATCGGTACGGGCGACTTTATCACTGCCATGGAGGTGATGCCCCAATGAAAGTATTGCTTGTCTCGGCCAATACGCTGCGGGAACCCTACCCGGTTTATCCCCTGGGGCTGGATTATGTGGCCGGCGCCATAACGGAAAACCACCAGGTGCAAATTGTGGATATGAACACCCTGGGCGGATATGATTCGCTGGCAGCAGTTATAAAAGAGTTTTCACCGGATGTCATCGGGCTGTCTTTGCGCAACATTGACAACACCGACACCACGGATCCAAAGGGGTTTATCGGTCAATACCGGGCGATCGTCGATGTGATCCGCAAACACTCTGATGCCCACCTGATTTTAGGAGGAAGCGGGTTTACCATATTTCCGGCCGAAACCATGCAGGCCCTGGACGCCGACTATGGTGTGATTGGCGAGGGTGAAAGAGTGGCGCTATTGTTGAATGCCATCGAAAACCGGAAAGATGCCGGGGCGATTCCGGGCGTCGTCACCCCCGAGGCCCCTAAATCCCTCCCGGAACCCTGGGAAGGAAAAATCACCCGCAGGATCAACCCCTATCCGGCCAACCTCCAATTTTACCTGCAAAACGGCGGCATGCTGAACTTGCAGACCAAACGGGGATGTCATTTTAAATGCGTTTACTGCACCTATCCCCATATTGAGGGTCACCATCTAAGGCTCATGGATCCTGAAGAAACAGCCGCCGCCGCGCTCAAATTGCAGGCCAGCGGAGCCAAATATTTCTTTATTACCGACTCGGTCTTTAATGCCGATTGCTCCCATAGCCTGGCAGTGGCCAGGGCCTTTAAAAAGAACGGGGTATCAATCCCGTGGGGGGCATTTTTCGCACCGCTGAAACAACCCGGGGATTATTTTCGAATAATGGCGGATGCGGGGTTGACCCATGTGGAATTCGGCACGGATTCCCTGTCAAACCCCGTGCTGGCATCCTACTGCAAGCCCTTTCGGGATCAGCAGATTTTTCAAATCCATCAGGACGCCATCGACGCGGGTTTATATGTCGCCCACTATTTTTTGCTGGGGGGGCCAGGGGAAAATCCGGATACGCTCAAAGAAACCCTTGATCGGGTCGGCAGCCTCGAAAAATCCGCTTTATTCTTTTTTTGCGGCATGCGAATTTATCCGGGAACAGCATTGTACGAAATCGCCGTCAACGAGGGCCAGATAGAAAAAGGCGTAAGCATTCTCGAACCTGTATTTTACCGCTCACCCTTAATTGATTCGGATGAAATCGTCAGTCTGGTTCGGCAAGCGGCCGGCGAACGGATCAACTGGATAATCGGCGCCGGCGGGGAAGATACGTCCAAAATAATTACCCAGTTATATCAACGCGGCCATTGCGGTCCCATGTGGGAATATTTAATCCGCTTAAGTTAAAGTCCTTTTAAAGTTGAATATTTAATAAATTTCATTTAAAGTAGCCTACCATAATGTGGTATAAAGTAAATAATATGAACCGGTCCGCAGAAAACGAAATATCAGCCGATATTCGCGTTCCCTCGGATTCGCCCTGGTTTGATGGGCATTTCCCCGGAGAACCCATTTTGCCGGGAGTGGCCCAAATTGGGATGGTCTTTGATACGATCAAAAAAGCGCATAACCAGGAGTTGATGGTATCAAGTGTGCGCCGGGTCCGATTCAAGCGCATTATCCGGCCCGATGATCAGTTAAAAATAATTGCCGTCCCGCTGAAACAAGAGACTGACTCTTATTCCTTTCGTATTCTGATCCAGGATGAAACGGTTTGCAGTGGTGTGATGACGGTTGAAAATCGGAAGGAATTAAGAAAAAGCATGCCCGAAGAAGAGGAGAAAGATTAGGATGTCTACTGGAACTGATGCTGAAAAAATTATCCTGCGCGTGGCGCAAATCATGATTGATGAACTCAAGCTGGAAGATGTAACGCCTGAAACATTCGACCCTGAAATAGACCTGATAGACGAAGTCGGAATCGACAGCATGGATCTGGCGACCGTCGCCCTGGTATTGCGGGATGAATATGCCATTCGAATCGACGAAGACGACTATCCTAAATTGACAAGTATCCGATTAATATCCGAATACCTTGATAATAAGCTCAAAGACCGGTCCTGAGCCGTCCAGGCCGGAAATTTTCTGGAGACACCAGATGGATGCCTTAGAAGGGAACCAAACCGCTGCAACCACGAAGGGCCCGGATAGAGAATGGAAATTCTCAGAGATTCTGGCAGACCAAAATATCCGCGACCGCTGGGAAAAAGTTCGCCAATATTTCTTTCTGCGTGAATCAACCTACGATATAGCCAACCGCTGTAATATCAGGTGCGAAGGCTGCTACTATTACGAAGGCGATAAACAGTTTGCCCCGGAAAACAGGGATCCGGAAGCCTGGCGCGATCTGATGCGCGCAGAGAAGGAACGGGGCATTACCTACGTTGTGCTTGCCGGGGCGGAACCTTCCATGGCCGCTGAGCTTTGCGAGGTCTGCTACCAGGAAATGCCCCTGGGAACCATTGCCACCAATGGGTTGAAAATCATCCCTGAAGCCATCGGCTATAAACTACATGTCTCCGTCTGGGGCAATGATGAAACCAGCTTTAAAATTCGCAATGCCAAAAATATGCTGGCCAGACAAGTCGAAAATTATAAGGGTGATTCCAGGGCCGTTTTTGTATACACGTTTACCCGCAACAACATCGACCAGGTCTATGAAGTTGCCGCCGATCTGGCCGCAAATGACTGCAAGCTAACCTTCAACATGTTCTCCGCCCCGGTGGGGTATGAAGGATCTTTGCGCCACACAGCAGATTCCCTGGACAAAACCCGCAAATCCATGATCGACCTGTTGTTAAAATATCCTGAAAATTTGCTTTTTTCGTATTACAGCGCGGTGGCTCACACACATCGGAATGGCCTGCATGATCTTTATGCCTGTTCCTATCCGCGTATGAATCCCTCCACCGATATCGGTCTGGGCCGATCTTTCCGACAGTATCGCACCGATCTTTCCTGGAATAGAGCGGCCGCCTGTTGCGTGCCGGATACCGACTGTATTGACTGCCGACATTATGCCTCTGGCAGCGCCGTCGTAACCGCCCGTTTGTTCCGGCACGCCACCGACCCGCATACGTTTAAAGCCTGGTTAGATTATGTCGACACCTATCTCGCCATCTGGGTGATGGGATATGAGAAAGGCGACAATTTGTGCAATCAGCTGGTGGCACCGCCGGGACATGAGGTGTTTTGAGAGTGTGTTTAGTATTTGGTGTTTAGTGTTTTGCCATCTGCTGATCGGATAGTTTTTTACAAAACACTAAATACGAAACACCAAACACATAATGAGGTAGGCTAATTTTCATTTCATTAGACCTAATCAGCATATAAAATAATTTAGTTTATTAAAGAGACCTTAAAAAATGATAACTGTCAGTTCCCTGCTGGATCAGGAATGGTACGCGCGCTATAAAACAATTTCAAAGCTCAACATCCGCAGCTCCATCTATGATGTCACCAACAAGTGCAATCTGCGTTGTAAAGGATGTTTCTTTTTTTCCTCCGATGAACACAAAGCCGCCGCCGAGGAAATGGATATCAAAAAATGGGAAGCATTCATCGACAAGGAAATGGATCGCGGGGTTAACCTGGCAATATTGATCGGCGGTGAACCGACCCTCTATCTGGACCGGGTGGAGGCCTTTTATAAGCGGCTGCCGACGTTTTGCGCCACCAACGGATTGATCAAAATCCCCCGCGACCGATTTCCGGATATGATGCTGGGAATTTCGCTGTGGGGGGACGAAACAGATGAAAAAATTCTCAGGGGCAAAGACACCTTCAGTATTTCCAGCAAAAATTATGAAGGCGATCCTCATGTCTATTACCTTTTTACCCTGACACCTAAACAGATAGGTAAAATCGAACGCATCATCAGAAAAATTAGAGACACCGGTTTGAAGGTGCATCTCCAGCTGCTGTCCAACGACGAAGGGGTGGATGGTTTCAGCTGGGAACCGGATCAGCTGGAAGCAATCCGGGCTGAAATGGACGATATGCTGGACAGGTATCCGCAAACCCTGATATCCTCCAAATATTATCATGAAATCATTACCACCGGCAAAATGCTGGGACGCTCCTTCGGCTGGAATGAATGTCCTTCCGTCACCCAGCCATTGGACAAACGGGATCCCCAGCCCAAGCGCTTAATTGAATTTATTCGCTGGGCGTCCGATCTTAATACCATGCACCGCTGCTGCACGTCTGAAACCAGAGACTGTTCGAGCTGCAAAGACGGTGCCGCCCATATGAGCTGGGTAATGGTGAACAAACGGGCCCACATCCGTACCACCAGGGATCTTCAAAACTGGATTGAAGTCTATGAGATGTTTGCCAAGCTGTACCAGTTTATTCCCTGGTAGGGCGTCGGGAACTTAATCGTAATCGTTTGCTAGTATAGTCAATGTCCGTAAGCCTTTCTTTACCTCGCAATGATCCTCGATACTGGATACTCGATTCTCGATGACAGTCAGACAAGACGGCACCATTGTCATCGAGTATCGAATATCGAGCATCGAGTATCGAGCATCGAGCATCGAGTATCATGACTACCAAAAAAGCCGTCATAGTCGGATATGATGCGGTTTCAGCGCTGGGAACCGATATGGAGACCCAGTGGCAAAGGGCGCTTAAAGGCCAAAGCGGGATAGGAAAGCTGACACGCTTTGTTATTGCGGACCATTTTCCGGTTAATATTGCCGGGCAGGTTGAAGATTTCGATACCGGAGATTACCCCTTTCTAAGTGCCCGCAAACTGGCGCTCTGGCCTTCGCCGATTTTCAAATACGCCATGCTGGTAGTTCACCGGGCGCTTGAAAAAAGCGGCATTGTAATCACACCGGAATTATCCCCCCGGGTAGCAACGACTTTCAGCTCGGCCGTGGGCGGGCAGGATGCGGTTCTCAAGGCCGACCGGCGCATGATCGCCGCCGGCAAACTGCCGCCGCCCTATGCAAATCCTAACTCCTGTATCAATATGGTGGGCGGGAAAATATCCATTTTAACCAACGCTACCGGCCCCATTACTGCCACGGTGACAGCCTGTGCCACCGGGGTTACTTCGATGATTATCGGGGCGATGATGCTGGAACAGGGCCGGGCGGATGTCGCCCTTTGTGGGGCGGTGGATTTTGCCATCGTCGAACCCATCGTGGCCGGGTTTGCCACCATGAACGGGGCTTATCAAATCAGGCCCGATCATCCGGATGAGGCTCCCGGCAGGGCCAGTCGCCCTTTTTCGGTTGACCGCAGAGGCTTTGTTGTATCCGAGGGCGCCGGGAGCATCATTATTGCAACCCGGGAATTTGCCGAGGCCCATGGTCTGAATTTCCAGGTTGAAATCGCCGGCTGGGGCATGACGTCGGATGCCCACCACTTTGTTGCCCCCAATTTTAAGACCGTCACCCGATGCATGGCCGATGCTATTGACAATGCCGGCATATCGTCGCATCATATCGCGGTTATCAATGCCCATGCCGCCTCCACCAAAGTCGGTGATAAAGTTGAATATGAGGCCATTAAAACCATTTTTGGTGACCATATGCCGCCGGTAACGGCCAATAAATCTTTATTCGGTCATGCCATGGGAGCCTCCAGCGCTATAGAATCCATCTTCGCCATGGAAGGAATGCTCAAGGGTATGGTGCCACCGACCATTAATTACATACCGGACCCGGAATTGATTCTGGATTGTGTGCCGGAAGGCGCCCGCAAACTCGATCAGGAATTTGCACTCAAAAATTCATTCGGTTTTGGGGGGTGTAACGCATGTGTTGTTTTTCGAAGGGTAGCCTGAAATCAGTTAGGTGGTCGAAGTTGGCAATTCGATCGCTGTTAGTGCTTATCCAAATAATGTGTTAACTTTAGGTTTCGGGTGTCAGGTGTCAGTGTTCAGGTGTCAGGAATTCAATGATTTTGGAATTGAGGGATTCTTGTATCGGTGAATTTAATCGACAGAATACAACTAGTACCTAAATTCCTAAATTCGCAATTCCTCAATTAAATGATTGCTGACACCTGAAGCCTGACACTTGAAACCAATAAGCAGGGATAATGCAACAAAAATAATAAAGAATGATTATCGCGAAAGCATTAATATCCCTGTGTAAGGAATTAGATGAAACCCCCAAAAAACAGACGGGTGTTTGTGGTCGGATACGGTGCGGCCACCGCCCTTGGAAAAACCTTTGATAAAACCTGGGAGCGGGCGGTTGAAGGTCAGGCCGGATTTCGAAGACTGACAAGATGCCAGACAGAATCCCGCGCCAATGTGGTCGGCGAGATACCGGACTGGGATCCTACGGCCCTGGATTTTGTTGATCGCAAGGATGCCTCCAACTGGAACGCGGATTATGTTTTTCTAACCATGGCCGTATGCAAGGAGGCGCTGGGCAACGCGGGGCTTGAAATCAATGATGAAACCGGCCCCCGGACTGCCTGCCTGATCGGATCGGCGCTAAACGGCACCGATTCGTTTCGAATTGCCATGGACCGGTATGTGAACCAGGGGCCGTTGAAGGTCAGTCCTTATCTGCTTCCCAACCTGTGCGCCAACCTGCCATCGGGAAAAGCCGGAATGTTACTGGGATTTACCGGGCCGGTATTCTCACCCCAGGGTGCCTGCGCTTCCGGCAACCATGCCATCGGAATCGGGGCCCGGATGATCAGGGATGGAGATTGTGATTTTGTTCTGGCCGGCGGCGTCGACACCTGCCTGGTCCCTGAAATAATTCAAGGTTTTGCCAATATGATGGCAACCATTCGGATCGGCCCCAATGATCGCGCCTATGACGACCCAACCCAGGCCTCCCGACCCTTTAGTATTGACCGCAAGGGTATTGTGCTTTCCGAAGGTGCCGGCGTGGTGGTTTTAGCAGCAGAGGAAAGTCTTGCAACCTATGGGATGACGCCCAAAGCAGAAGTATTGGGGGTCGGCTGGACATCGGATGCCTACCATTTTACCCTGCCAAACGCCACAACCATTGTCCGCGCCATCCGTGAAGCAATTGATGATGCCGGCATCCAACCGGATGATATTCAATATGTCAATGCCCACGGAACCTCAACCTTTAAAGGGGATGCGACGGAAGTCGAGTGCCTGAGAACCGTATTCGGAAGCGCCCTGGGCAAAATACCGGTTTCTTCCAATAAATCGCAGATCGGACACACCCTGGGAGCTTCGGCCGCCATCGAAGCCGCCCTGAGCATCGAGGCCCTCCAGCAGGGAGTGATGCTTCCGACGGTCAACCACATTCCGGATCCGGCATTGGATGATGTTGACGTGGTACCCAACCAGGCGCGGCGGCAGCACTACGAATTTTTTCTATCCAATGCGTTTGGATTCGGCGGCACCAACTGCTGTATCATATTTAAAGGGGTATAATTTGAAGCCGCAACCCTTCATTCCAGAATCCCTCGACGGCGACGAGCGCTATGTAAGAGATAAAACCGGCGGCCTGGTATGGCACCGCTGCAAACAACGCACGCTTTACGCCGATACGGACCGCTCCCAGGTCGTCTACCACGCCAATCATCTGCGTTATTTTGAATTCGGCCGGGCTTCGCTAATGCGTGATAGCGCCTATCCGTATCGAGAAATCGAGGAAAGCGGCTATGTTTATCCGGTAATAGAAATCGGCGTCACCTACTACGCCCCCCTGTATTATGATGATGCAATCTGCATTCATACGCGGCCGTCGATACTTGAAAGGGTAAGACTGCGCTTTGATTATGTGATTACCCATGAGTTGACCCATGAAATTGTCTGCAAAGGCTTCACGCGCCACTGTGCCACCAATGCCTCCGGCACCCCGGTGGAGGTCGATGAGAAGACGGCTCACCTATGGCAGGTCTTCCCCAAATAGGTAAAAAATAAGAACAGAGCGCCTAGCTTAAATATCCAAAACGGGGCTTTAAAAATTCGTGGCTGTAGACGACAAACCCATGGAGTATTGGAGTAATGGAGTACTGGAAGTTATTACTATTCGGAATTTTTAAAATTGTAGATGCAATTAGCTATTGTATTAAGCGGCAATTAAAATCCGATGTCATCATTTTTCCCAATACTCCATCACTCCAATACTCCCTGGTCGTTTTTAACACCTATACCAAAGGACATAAATCTCTATGACGGTTGAGACGGTTCGTCTGCCGCTAAGTATCGCTGTTTTCCCCTATTTGCAGGACCATCGCTTTGAAGGAAACGCCGTGTACCCGGCTGTGGAAGCCATCCAAACGCTGGCCCGGGCCGTAAAGAAATTCAGGCCGGAAACCGATATCACAGCGATCACGGACACAACCTTTGACAAATTCCTTTTGATTCCGCCCGATTTAAAAAATATTGATGCCCTGTGCAGTATTACGCCCCTGGAAAATGGTGATATCATCGCCGTATTACAGACAAAAATCCGGGCCAAAAATGCGGCCTTCACCCGTATCAAAGAGCATGTTACTGTCCATTATCCTCGCCTAAAACCGAAGGTTGCCACGTATCTCCCTGATTCATTTTCGTTCGGGAAAAATAATTGTCTGGAGATTTTACCGGGTCCAATCTACCGCGAGCTTGTCCCTTTCGGTCCGTCCTATCATAATATATCGGAAAAACTTATCGTTCATAAGGACGGAGTGCTGGCTAAACTTCAAGCTCCGATTATTTCCGACGCCATCGAAAAAACCGGGCAGCTGGGTTCGCCGTTTGTCCTGGATGCAGCCTTTCATGCGGCCTGCGTCTGGGGCCAGCGCTTTAGCGGTGTGGTTGCGTTTCCCGTGGGAATTGAAAAGCGGATTGTCATCAAACCGACCCGTCCGGGGGGGGCCTATATCAGCGCCGCAATTCCGGTGCAATCGGATGCGGACAAACTGGTTTTTGATATATGTATTTACGACGACGATAAAACCCTTTATGAAATGGCTGCGGGTGTCCACATGCGGGATGTGAGTGCCGGGCGGCTGAAGCCGCCGTCATGGATTATCGAAAGCAAGGGGAAAACTAGATAGGAAAGGAGCACAATGAAAACCATACCCGTCAACAATATTATCCTTATTATTCTGGCCGTGCTTTACACCGGCTGCACGGCCTCTCTTCCGAAAGATCACCCCGCGGGGCCTAAGACCTACAAAAACGCAATGGATATCCGCGTAATGGGTGCGCGCCGCACTTACCGTGTGCACATCCCTCCGGATTATGACCCCGGTATTTCGCTCCCGCTGGTGGTGGTCATCCACGGCGCATTTGATACCGCCCAGGGGATGGAAAAATTCTCCGGTTTCAGTGATCTCGCCGATAGAGAAAACTTCATTGCGATGTATCCCAATGGCATGGGACTTTTCGGATTCTTACAGCATTGGAATGCCGGACATTGCTGCGGCAAGGCGGCCAGTGACAAGGTCGATGATGTGGGCTTTGTAGCGGCCGCTATCGAGGATGTGCGCGCCCGCTTGAAGATCGACCCCGAGCGCATCTATATGGTGGGATTTTCCAATGGCGGCATGCTGGTGTATCGATTTGCAGCCGAAAGAGGCGACCTTCTGGCGGCCGTTGCACCGCTGGCGGCATCCATCGGCGGCCGACCATCGGATGAGGAACCGGAATGGCGAATTCCGGATCCCGGCCGGCCCCTTTCGGTGATCAGCATCCATGGCCTGGCTGACGATGACATCACTTATGAAGGCGGCGTCAGCCTGCACCGGGGAGGAACCCGAACTTACTGGTCGGTCGAAAAATCGATCGGTTTCTGGGTCAGTCATAATGGATGTAACCCCAGAGCCGCCGACAGCTATTTAAATAACGGCAGGGTTCATATTAGATCGTGGGGGGTGTGCCGCAACGATACCGAAGTGGCCCTTTATCTTCTAGAGAACTGGGGCCATGTCTGGCCCGGCAAATATTTTACGGCAGATCTGCCTGAAGATGACCCCCTTAAGAATTTTGATGCTGCTGAGATAATATGGGACTTTTTTAAATCTCACCGCCGAAAACCGTAAGGGAATTTAGTTATTCGTTAATGGTTAATCGTTATTGGAAATTGGCATTGAGATTCAGGATGAAAAACGGACAGTGATTTATTGCGGATGAAAAACATAATACTATCAATCATATTCGCCTACCTGGCAGGATCCATAAATTTTTCGATTCTGCTGTTTAAAATTTCAGGCAAAGAAGATCCCAGAAAAGAATTCAGCGGCAATCCCGGTGTCGTCAATGTCTACCGGCAGGCCGGATTGTTTATGGCCGCGCTGGTGTGGTTGCTGGATATGGGGCGGGCCATGGGTGTGGCCCTGGCATGCAGTTACCTGCTCCCAACTGCCCTGGTACCCATCGGCGGCCTGGCCTTAATCATGGGCAACCGTTACCCCTGCTTTCACCAATTTCGCGGGGGCAAGGGCGTGGCCAATTATCTCGGATTTACAACGATTATCGCGCCGCTGGCAGCCGGTGTTTCGGCTCTGGCCTGGCTGGCAACCTTTGCACTATTTCGCATCCCCTTTGTTGGATCTTTTGTGATGGTTTTTATCCTGGGCGCAGGGACACTGCAGGCCTGCAATTTTGATCCAATTTCCACCGCAGCCGTGCTGGCTACCGTGGTGTTGATCACCTATGGTCACAGGCGCAATGTTGTCGAGCAGATACGCAAAAGAAGGGAAGCCGGTATCAAGGGATAGTTTCATGACGGCTTAACTAAAAAATGAACATCGAACATCGAACGTCCAACATCGAATAATGTATCCTTTCTATTTAAAAAAAGATTGAGAACGCGAATCTACCCTTCGAAGTTCTGCAGTTCGCTTGTTGTAAAATCGATAAAGCGTAGCGTCATCAATATTGGGCGTTCGATGTTCAACGTTCAATCTGTTCACTTAACTAGAAACGAGCTGGAAGGGAGCTACGGGCTTTTGCTCATCCATTTTTCCACGGCCACCCGGGTGGCCCAGCGCAGAAAAATTTTTGTATAATTGTAACCGGCAAGGTACATTCCGAGCATAAACACCAGGTGGGACAACCCGTATAACAAAGGCCCGCCAATGGCAATCAACAAGGGCTTGTTTAGATAAACAGACACGATTCCCAGCACGCTGATCGCCGGCCAGCCAATGATGTAGCTGAATCCCATAACCGATAATCCAATAATTATTTGCAGGGAGGGCTTTTCTTTAAAGGCGCTTAAGTCGGCCTGGTCCTCGATGGCCGAACGAACATATCTGGTTTCAGCGATTTTTTTGATAATATTCATTTTCATCTGCTCGGACACATTCATAAGGGCATGCGCAGAACCCTGAAGGGTCCCCTCGCTTAGCGCACATACCCCTGATACAAATAATGAAATTAGGTTGAATTTTGCAGTCCAACCGTGTAAATATTGCCCGAACCAATGATATCCAGGCCGGACAGAATTCAGAATACCCTAGTTTTTACCGCTTTTCAAAAATAAGTTACAAAATACGGAAGGCTGGTATAAGTGGTTGTAGAAAAAAACGCTCGAATAGCCCAGCGTTTTTTTGACAACCGATAGAAGAGAAAGATGAACTATCTATAAGGAGAAAACGTTCATTGTGCAAGCTCAAAGCATATGCGTTCGGAAGGCAGATTTTGGCAGGTATCGCTTTTTTAATATGCGGAACGCTATTTTTCAGTTGCGCGCCGACCGCTGTCATCGGAGGGCCGGTTGATCCTGCAAAACTTGTTGATGGAACCTATCAAGGCAGCGACAGAGGCGGCCCGAATAAAGCCATCGTCGAAGTGACCATCAAAGATAATTCCATTGTCCATATTAAAATAGTTCAGCACCAGGCCTGGCGGGGCAAAAAGGCCGAGGAAGCTATCGTGGAACGAATCATCGCCCAGCAATCGACCCGGGTGGATGCGGTTAGCGGGGCCACCAACAGCAGTCGCGTGATTATGAATGCGGTGCAGCGGGCGATTGAAAAAGCGTACCCTAATTAAATGAGGGGTCGGGGAGTTTTTGTTAATCCGCCCCGCTAGGTGAATAATCCCCACGCAAAGCGCATGAACTCAACCATAAGGGTTCGTAATGCATGGACAGAAAGTTATATCATAACAGGATTTTATGAAGATTTTCAGAAATAAAGGGTTCATAAAAACCTTCGCCCGAACCTGTCCATTCATAACGATCCCTAATGGCCTCAAACAGCATCCGCTTCCCGTGGGGATAATTCACTCCGCGCAGCTCAGGGGGTTCAGGCGAAAACGCCCCGACCCCTCAATTAAATGTAAGGGATAGTAACCTTTTAATTTTATCGTCAATATGAATTTTACCATTATTTCAACATTCCAATTGGAGCGAAGCCTTTAGCTTTTAATTATGGAAGCCGATTCGCCTGCTAAATACTGGGACTATTTCGATAAGTTTTACTGCATCTCATTGGATGAACGGGCGGACAGACGGGGAGAAGCCAAGCGCCAATTTGGCATGATCGGGCTGTTGGAAAAAGTCGAATTTGTGATTGTAAAAAAGCATCCGCATAATATTGAACAGGGAATATTTGAATCCCACCTGACCTGCCTGGAAAAAGGAATCCAGGCCGGCGCCGATACGATTGTGGTATTCGAAGATGATATCCTGTTTGAACGATTCAGCCCGGCCGATCTTCAAAATAGTATTGATTTCTTATCGACCAACCCCCATTGGAAGGCCTTTTATTTTGGGTGTCTGGTATCGGGCAGCAAAAAAACCCAAAACCGATCGGTAGTGAAAATAAACTACCGCTGCCTGGCCCATGCCTATGTTTTCAGCCGCAAGTTTTCTGAATCATTGGTTAAAATACCCTGGCCAGAAATACCATTTGATGATTTTCTACGGTCTTTAAATGATGAATTTTATGCTATCTATCCTTCTTTTGCGTTTCAGAACAATTTGGGTTCGGATAACAGCCGGTTCTTGCCATTGGACAAATTTAGACGGTTATGTGGAGGGCTGCGGCGGTTACAAAAAAGAAACGAGCTGTATCATCGCCACCGAACGCCGGTCATCCTCCTGCACATCATTATCATCATCCTGATCATTATGCTGGCTTTATGAAATCCACTGAAATCCATTGGCGCCGCTTGATTTTAATACTGCTTATTGTGGTCATTTTATTCGGTATTGGTTTATATCGGATCGAAATTGATTCGGATATTGTCGCCTCGCTGCCTGGCGATGATCCGGTAATTTCGGATGCTGTCTATATTTTTAAAAACCACCCCGCCCAGGATCAATTGCTCATTGATGTCAGCATTCAAAGCGACGACCTGGAAATTCTAATTGAATGCGGCGAGCTGGTGGAAAAAAAATTAACCGACAGTGGGTTGTTTAAAAATGTCGGCCTGAAAGATGTTCAAAATCTCATCCCTGATCTATTGGCGTATGTTGTCGAAAACCTGCCGGTCATGTTTACCGCAAAAGAGCTTGAAAATAAGATCGATCCCTTGCTGGAATCCAATGAAATTCACAATAGACTGCAAGCTATTTATGGGCAACTGCTGGAAATGGAGGGCATCGGGCAGGCCGAATTCATCGCCAAAGACCCCCTGGGACTGAAGGACATTATTCTGGCCAGACTATCACATCTGGCGCCTTCTCAAAATGCCCGCATATACAGGGGACAACTCATATCTGCGGACGGTAGACATCTGCTTGTAATCGCCAACCCCATCGCATCCAGTACGGATACGACCTTCGCCCGCAAGGCTGCCGAACTTATTGCTAACCTGGCCGATGAACTGAACCGGAAATATTCCAAAGCGGGGTACGGCATTACCCTCACCCCCACAGGCGCATACCGGGCGGCCCTGGATAATGAGCTTATCATAAGACGGGACGTTAAAATCGCTATCCTGCTGGCCACCATCGGCATTGCAATTTTGCTCATATTTGCTTTCCCAAGGCCTCTGATGGGGCTGCTGTCCCTTTTGCCGGCGATCGCCGGAACGTTGATCGCATTTTTTGTTTTTTCATTGCTGCATAAATCGATTTCGATCATGGTGCTCGGTTTTGGCGGAGCCATCATTTCGATAACCGTCGATCAAGGCATCGCTTATCTTTTGTTCCTGGATCGCCCCTATAAAACCCACGGCAAAGATGCGTCTGCCGAGGTCTGGGCCGTGGGCCTGCTGGCCACTTTGACCACAGTGGGCGCTTTCGGTGTGCTTTCCATCAGTGGTTTCCCGGTATTTGAGCAGCTCGGGGTGTTCACGGCCCTGGGAATTGCCTTCTCATTTCTATTTGTGCATTCGGTTTTCCCGAAGGTTTTTACGGTCATGCCGCCGGCCCGTCCAAGGCGTCTGCCCCTTGAACATGTTGTCAACAAGCTGGCACAAACCGGAAAAAAAGGGGCCTATGCAGCTTTAGGATTTGTTGTTGTCATGCTTTTTTTCGCAAAACCCGAATTCAATGTGAGCCTGAGCTCCATGAACACCGTCAGCGAGGAAACTACCGCAGCCGGAAATCTGTTTGCCGACGTGTGGGGCAACATTTTTAGCAAAATATATTTGATGACTGAAGGCCAGAGCGTAAAGGCGCTTCAGAAAAAAGGCGACCGCCTCCTGGCAATGATGGATCCGGACATGCTCTCGGGCGTTCTGTCTTCCGGTTTTGTTTCTTCGATGATGTTTCCGGGCAAAGATCGCAGGCAACAAAATTTTGCGGATTGGAAAAAATTTTGGGACCAGGGCAGGGTTAGCCGGTTTAAAAGTACGATGGCAGAAGCATCGATTAAACCGGGTTTTACGGTGGATGCGTTTAAGCCATTTTACAAACTGCTTGACCCGGACTTAAACCCTCCCGCAGACAGTGCGATTCCTGAAAAACTTTACAGCCTGATGGGAATAACTGAAAATCTGGATGGCTCGGGATGGGTTCAGTTTTCCGGTCTGACTGCCGGCAAATCTTATCAGGCTGAAAGGTTTTTTGAAAAATATCAAGCGGCGGGCAAACTATTTGATCCGACCTTCTTTTCGCAAAAACTTGGCCGGCTTTTATTTGCCACATTTGCAAAAATGCTGGTGATCATCGTTATAAGCGTCACCATTCTCTTGTTTTTATTCTTTTTCGACTGGAAATTAACTGTTATTTCGCTGTTGCCGGTTTTCTTCGCCTTAATCAGCACCCTGGGCACCTTGAACCTGATCGGCCACCCCCTGGACATTCCGGGGTTGATGCTATCCATTATTGTCATGGGCATGGGCATCGATTATTCCCTGTTTTTTGTCAGATCCTATCAGCGCTATGCGGATGCATCTCATCCGTCTTACAGTCTGATCCGGATGGCGGTTTTCATGGCGTCCGCCTCAACGCTGATCGGGTTCGGGGTTTTATGCACGGCCGAGCATTCGCTTTTAAGAAGCGCCGGATTAACGTCATTGTTTGGAATCGGCTATTCCCTTATCGGCGCTTTTGTCATCCTGCCGCCTGTGTTAAAATACATGTTACAATCCCGGCCAAAAAAGATCAGCCAGGCCGCCAATCTTCATGATCGCATTTTGAGACGCTACCGCCACATGGAAGCCTATCCGAAACTATTTGCCGGGTTTAAAATTCGTCTGGATCCCATGTTTTCAGAACTGCCCCGGTTTTTTGAATCCTCCCGGCAACTCCGGACCGTTATTGATATCGGCTGCGGTTTCGGCGTCCCGGCCAGCTGGTTGATTGAGAGTTTTGCCGATTTGAAAATTTACGGGATTGATCCTGACGGCAACCGGGTCAGAATAGCGTCCCGGGCACTCGGGCCAAGAGGCGTCATCGTGCAGGGCCGGGCGCCGGATCTACCCCAAATTCCGCATCCGGCCGATGCCGCCGTGATGCTGGACTTGCTGCATTATTTAAATGATGATGATTTAGGACTCACCTTACGGCGGTTGAGTGACAGACTTGGCGATAAGGGCCTGCTGGTAATTCGAGCCGTCATACTGCCCAACGCGCGGCAGTCTTTGTTCTGGTGGCTGGAGATTCTCAAAAATAAAATCAGGCGCATACCCGCCTGTTACCGCTCCTTTTATGAGATATCAACGATTCTGGCTCAAGCCGGTTTTACGATTGAGCATACTGAACCGTCGGGGGCCAAAGGGGATTTATTTTGGTTTGTCCTGAGCCGCAGGAGCCGGAACCCTGGTCGCCTTAGGAGGGCGGGTAAACCTGTGAACGGTTACAAAGATTGACGATTTGTGGAAGGTGCTAAAAATTCAATCACACACATTGAATTCAACCAAAACGGCGGATTCAGGGAAATTATCGCTTTCGCCGGCAGAATGGGTCGGCATTGGATCATGGCTGATCGCAATATTGCTGCTGTTTTTTGATGTGTGGTTATCCGTAATTCCATTAGCAGGATTTATCCTGCTCTGTGCAGCGGCCCCCTTCTTCCCCCGCTTCGGTTTTTTCCTCCCCCTCATCAGCCGGGGGGTATCAAGCAAAAAAGCGGTCGCCCTTACATTTGATGATGGCCCTGACCCACTGGTAACCCCGCAGGTGCTGCAGCTGCTCTTAAAACACCAGGTCAAAGCAACGTTTTTTGTTACCGGAAAGAAGGCAGCTGAACACCCGGAACTGATAAAAGAAATCCTGCTTCACGGTCATTCGATCGGCAATCATTCTTACATCCATGACAACCTGCTTATGTTCAGGAAAACAAAAACCATTGCCAATGAAATTAAGTCCGCTCAAAATGTGCTGGGCAATTTTGGGATCGTACCACTGGCCTTTCGTCCGCCGGTAGGTATTACCGGCCCCAGACTCCGACCGGCTCTGTTGAATTCAGGTATGTATGTCGTCAATTTCAGCTGTCGTGCCTGTGATGGCGGTAACCGCTGGATAAAGAACATTTCAAGAAAAATCTTAAAGCGCATCGGGCCGGGCGACATCGTTGTTTTGCACGATGTCAGACCGCCCAAGCAATTTCATTTTGCCTACTGGCTGAATGAAATGGATCTCATCGTGTCAGGTTTAAAGGAAAAGGGACTCGCGGTTTTGCCGCTGGCCGAGATTATCGGCAAGCCCGTTATGATAACCAGGTAAGCAATAAAGGTGACGTGTTAACATGCGGATTGTACTTGTACACCCAACCGGATCAAACTGGGTGCCCGGCAAAAAAGATATCACCGCAACCGCCAACCGGATGGCGCCCCTGGGCCTGCTATCCATTGCCGCCTGGCTTGATCAGCAAGGACATGCCGTATTTGTCCATGACTGTTTAGGGCCGCAGGTGCCAGATAGCAATGCAGCCCATGCCGAAATTATCCTGGAATATAAACCGGATCTGGTGGGGTTTTCCGCAACAACTTCCGGTTTTTTAGACGGCTATGAGCTGGCCGAACGGCTTAAAACCGCCAGACCGGAGATTCAAACCGTCTTTGGCGGCGTCCATATATCATCTATGGGGGCGACCCTTTTAAACGACTTTGAACATATCGATTTTCTATGCCAGGGTGAAGGGGAAGTTACCCTGGCGGAACTGGCCTCCGGGATGCAACCCGCGCAGATTAAGGGCCTGATTTGGAGAAGCGGTGATCAGCCGGTATCCAATCCGCCGCGGCCCGCTATCACCGATCTGGATTCGCTGCCTTTTCCTTCCTACGACAAACTGCAAGGATTTCCCAGAGGTTACAACCTTCCCCTTTTCAGCTATATTCAGAGCCCCGGGGCCACCATGGTCACCAGCCGGGGCTGTCCGTATCAATGTTCTTTCTGCGACCGTTCAGTCTTCAAAAAGGGCTACCGGTTTAATTCCGCAGAATACATTTACGAGCATATGCGCCATCTGCGCCGGCAATTCGGCGTTCGCCATATCAATATTTATGATGATCTTTTCACGGCCAATCGGCGCCGGATTGTCAAGCTGTGCGGCCTGCTGATCTCAAAACCGCTTGGGATCCAATTCAACTGTGCCGTCCGGGTCGGTCAGGCGGACGACGGGTTGCTGGAAATATTAAAAAAAGCCGGCGGCCTGATGCTTTCTCTGGGCATCGAAACCGCTGACCCGGATTTGCTTGAATTTCATAAACCGGGTGTACGAGGAGATGACATCCGTGATACGGTGAAACGGATTCAGGCCAGGGGACTCAGGGCCAAGGGGCTCTTTATAATGGGACTTCCCGGCGATACCGAGGAATCAATTCAAAAAACAAGCGATTACGCCATGTCGCTGGATCTTGACGATATGAACATGTCCAAATTTACCCCCTTTCATGGGGCCCCGATCTGGCCCCGCATTCATGAATTCGGGACCTTCGAACAGGACTGGCGCAAAATGAACTGTATCAATTTCGTGTTTGTCCCCCAGGGGATAGATTCCACCGAAAAACTCGAACAGCTTTACAACACGCATGTAAAGCGCTTTTACTCATCCCCGCAGTGGCGGCACAAATTTGTGAAACGACTCTGGCAGCACCGCAGAAGCCTTTGGTACTTTGCCTCACATCTTCCGTCGTTTTTGGCAGCAAAGCAAAATTTTGAACCGGACCGCTGTAAGAATCACTAGAACAAGTACCAAGTCACCATTTATACCGCTTTTAAAAAATTAAGTTCCGAAATACCGAAGGCTGGTATAAGCGGTTGTAGAAAAAAAAGTTCCAATAACCCAACGTTTTTTTGACAACCGCTATAAAGGAAGGAAGAACACCAAAATGACCATCTCGATAAGCGTTTTAGGCCTTGGTATGATGGGCCGGCCCATGGCCCGCAAGCTCCTGGAAGCCGGGTGCGATGTGCGCGGCTGGAATCGATCAAAGCTGTCCCCGGATCTGACTGAGGGTATTCCCCTGTGCCAAACGGTGGCAGAGGCCTCCCGGTCGGCTGTGTGCCTGATGATGCTGCTGGATTCAACCGCAGTTGATGGGGTTCTCGAGCAAATGGAACCCTGTTTGGAGGCCGGTCAGATGGTAATGGACATGAGCAGCTCAGACCCGACCCATTCCACAATCCATGCTCAACGGCTGGCAGCCAAAGGAATCGGCTGGATCGACGCGCCGGTTTCCGGCGGGCCGGAAGGTGCGGCTGCCGGTACCCTGGCAATCATGGCCGGGGGCGCAGCTTCGGATTTTGAAAGCGTCGGGCCTGTGCTCAACATTCTGGGCGGCAATGTAGTGCATGTCGGGGGACCGAGTATGGGGCATGTCGTTAAAATCATCAACCAGGTGATTGTGGGGCTGACCATCGAGGCCGTGGCGGAAGGTTTGACCCTGGCTGAAAAATCGGGTGTGGATCCTCAGCTGGTCCAACAGGCGCTAAAAGGCGGTTTTGCGGACTCGAAAATTTTACAATTGCACGGAACACGTATGATCAAGCGCAGCTACATGCCGGGAGGTAAAGCCACCATCCAGCTCAAAGATTTAAGACTGGGACAGGCGCTGGCAGAAACGGCGAATGTCAGGCTTCCGCATGTGGAGA
>Ga0316192_10000868_pt1 | contig 22145 bp, 19 predicted proteins | sample MerIslwburrow_MG_FD_204931 | JGI IMG/M metagenome (GOLD analysis project Ga0316192, IMG submission 204931) | Coastal sediment microbial communities from Maine, United States - Merrow Island worm burrow | ecosystem: Environmental > Aquatic > Marine > Coastal > Sediment | place: USA: Maine...
CTTCTCGGCCGCGTCATCCCTCCGTACGGTGGCGATACCTGCTTCGCCAACATGGAACTGGCCTACGAGCTCCTCGACGACGAAACCAAGGCGCAGATCGAGGGTCGTTACGCCATCCATTCCTATGTCAAGTCCTTCGGTCCCGGCCTTACCCCGGAGGAGCTCGCCGAGGCTCAACGGAAACACCCAGATCAGAAACACCCGATCGTGCGGACCCATCCTGAGACCGGCAACAAGAGCCTCTTCATCAACCGTGAGTTCACCCTCACCATCGATGGCATGACCGCCGCTGAGTCCCGTGACCTGCGCTACAAGCTCTACGAGATGGCGCGGATCCCCGAGATCCAATGCCGTTTCCGCTGGCAAACCAACAGCATCGCCCAATGGGACAACCGATGCACCCAGCACTACGCCGTCCCCGATCACGGCGGCCAACACCGCCGAGTCGAACGCGTCACCCTCGTCGGCGACCGGCCGACCTAACAACAGTTCCGGACTGCAACTGTCCTCCGTCGTTGGGCCAACTCGATAGCACGAGCGCAGAATCACGAACACGACCACTCTGCACTGGCAACACCCCGGCCCCAGAGCAATGCTCAGCAATAGCGGTTCACCGCAACCCCGATCAGGCGAAAGCTGGCAACACGAGCGTGTGCAGCAGTCAGCCCCACCGCTGAACGCCCAAGCCGAAACTACTGGGAGTTCACTCCCAGTAGACCTCGATCTGGTACCCGTCCCCATCGACGCACCGGAAAGCGGCGAGGTCGCCCCAGTTCTCGAAGGGTTGCCTTATCTCGACGCCGGCTCCGAGCATCGCCGTGTGGAGGGTCTCCACTTGTTCGATCGAGTCGAGACGAAACCCGAAGTGGAACCAACTCGGCAAGGCCCCGGCGTCGGAGTCCGGTGCGAGGGCAAGGTCGAGGCCGCCCTCATCTCTGAGGAACACGATCGGCCCGTGCTGGACCTGTTCCTTGAAGCCAAACCAGCGCTCGTAGAACTCGCGTGCGCTGCCGACGTCCGAGACATGCAGGTGAAGGTGATTCAGCCTCATGAGGCCAAAGACTACTTCTGAGCCCGAGAGCGGCGCCTGCGCTTCTCGGCGGATTCGACTCGATGAGTGCTCGGCGTGCTCCGGCGAGAGCGAACCCCACACATAACGTCCGCTCGGAATCACGCAGTCAGACCCCAGGCGGGTGCGCTACTTCGGCCCCAGTGCGGTGCCGCAATATGTCGGCGCTCCTGGCGCGACGGAGCATCGATCGGCGGTTGGATCGGTTGCCTGCGCGAGCGCGGACTGGTGTTATCGGTGGGTCGCCGCTGCCTCGTTGATTGCCTGGGCGACGAGTCTGCTGAAGACGACACCGGCAGATTGGAGTGGAGCGGTCGAGCGTTGCGTTCTGCAGAGTACGAACATGCCTTCGACGGTGGCGACAAAGACGTGGGCGAGCCGTTCAGCGTCCTCGGGTACAACAGCAGCGCCGGTCAGATGCTGGGTTGCGGCGTCGATCCATGAGTCGAACGCAGTCTTGGCGGCGATGCGTAGCGGCTCGCTGGTGTTGGCGACCTCGCGTGCGACTGTTCCGATGGGACACGGGTCGATGAAGTCGGACTCTTTGAGAACGGCTGCCGCCCCTGCGAAGAAGTCGGCGTAAGCGGCTGCTGGATCCTGTGCTTGAGTCACGATTGAGACGAAGAGCTCTCGGTAGATGGCCCCGGTGCTTTCGATCACCGTCGTCGCTAGAGCTTCTTTGCCGCCGGGGAAGAAGTGATAGATCGATCCGGTCGTGGCCTCGGCGGCCTTCGAGATCTGACTGAGCGTGGTTCCGTTGTAGCCCTGGCGCCGGAAGAGTTCGTTTGTCGCAACGATGATGCGGTCTCGAGTGTCGGCCATCCCGCCAGTCTAAAACGTTCGTTCTAGACTCACAGTGTTTTGCCAACTAGAGTGAGCGTTCTAGGGATGGAGGTGGCCAGATGTACAAGGCTTCAATTCGGGCGATGATGCGGTACAGCATCCGAAAGCTGAATGACGGTGACTACTCGCTGATGCTCAAGATGGCGAGCCCAGACTTCGAGTTAGCCTTTCCCGGCCAGAACTCGTGGGCAACGATGTTCCGGCCGCAAGTCTCAGGTCGGCAACGTCATGCAACTCACCGCGGTATCGAAGAAGCAACGGCGTTCGCCGAACGGTTCGTTGGTGAAGGTCTGCAATTCCAGATCGAAGACATCCTGGTCAACGGCCCACCATGGAACACCCGAATCGGGCTCCGGGTCAACGACTTCCTGACTGGGCCCAACGGTGAACCAGATATCTACAACAACCGTGGGCTGCTGTTTCTCGAGGTGCGCTGGGGTCGGCTTGTGCGCTGGGAAGACTACGAAGACACCGAACGCGTCGCAGCGTGGGACGCCGGAGAACACGACTCCCAAACAGTGAACGAAATCGCCTGAACGACACGAGCGAACACTTCGGGGCGCAACGAGATCGCTCGATATCGCCGCCCCATAATCACCAAGCGCACTCGACAGGTGGTGCAACAATTCGGCCCCTACGTGACGCCGCAGTATCACGGACGCATCCACACCGCTGTGACGTCACGGAATCGAGCAGCGAGAGTTTCTCAAGCCTCCATGGGCATCTGTCAAACAACTCGGCCTCTCTGCGCGATGCTTGCCTGATGGGCACTTTCGACAGCGTTGCGGACATCTACGAGAAATCTCGTTACAAATACCCGCCCGAGTTTCGGAACCACCTCGTCGAGATCGGCGCGCTTGCCCCCGAATCGGCCGTCGTCGACCTCGGCGCCGGCACGGGTCAGCTAGCGGCCATGGCAGCTGAGGTCGCAGGGCAAGTCGTTGCGATCGATCCTGAACCCGACATGGTCCGCGTCGGGAAACGAACCACAAGCGACCAGAAGAACATTCGCTGGGAATCCGGAAGCGATCATGAGCTCCGCAAACTCGTCACGTGGCCGGTCGATCTGGTCCTGATCGGCAACGCCTTTCACCACATGGACCAGACCTCACTGCTCAGCGACCTCGACGAGATAGTCACGCCAAGCGGTGCTGTCGTGGTCTGTTCGACCAGCATCCCAGTCTGGCTTCACGACACTGACTGGTCGGCAACGCTACGGAAGCACCTAAGCGCCGAACTCGGCCGAACCGTGGGCGGTGGTGGCGTGCCCAATCACGATTCCGACATGGTGGCTCTCGGCTCGTCGAAATTCTCTGAGGTTGAAACCTGGGTCTTCTCACGAGACCAACGGCGCACTGGCGAGAGCATTGTTGGCGAAGTCGTGTCAAGCACTTCTGGTGAGCTTTCAAGCGACGCTGTCGATCGGTTGCTCGAGGCACTTGATCCTCACCTCACCGACGGCGCAGTTCTCGAGCACGTCACGACAACTGCCCTCATCGCTCGTCGACCAGGCCGTCGAGCGCCTCCGCTCGTTGAACCACGACCGAGCTTGTCGAGGTCGCTAGGCAACTGACCCAGCACGTCTACCCGCACAGTTCGCACTCACATAATCACGCCTCCGACCCACCAGGGACCACTCGGGAACGGCCCAAGTGTGACGCTGCATATTCCCAGAGCCGTTCAGCCTCGAAGCTACGGAGTAGGCGACAGTTTGTGTGGCTGTCGTCAGCGGAGGACAGCTTCTGAACCGCCGCAATCTCGGCCGGAGGTCGGCGCCAAACGGATCAGCCTTTGCCAACCTCGCCTCGGGGAATGACGCTTGTAGGACGGGCCGTTGCCACCTGGCTCACACCGGATGCGATTCGTCGTGTGGTGGTGGCTGGTGAGGCAAGATGGGCGCCGTGTTGATTGTGCGAGGGACGAAGGAATTGCGGGACCGACTGCGCTCTGCGCCGATGGCTGGCGAAGGGGACGAGTCGACCACGGTGCTCGGAGACTGGTTCGTCAATGCTCTGTTCTGGAAGCCGCAGGTGGCGCTGCTCGTGAACGCTCGAACGATGCTGCCGGTGTTCGTGCCGTTGGCACCAGCTGCGACGCTGCTCGACCGAGCACCGGCGGCGATCATCGCTGTGTTGCGGGCACACGGGATGCGTGCAGAGCTCATCAACGCAGAGGTGGCGGCGATGGCAGATGTGCGGTTGGGGCCGACGAATGACCGGCAGGTGGTCGGGGTGATGAACGAGTTCGCGTTCCAGTGCGAGCAGTTCGCACCGCGGACCGACGAAGAGATGCTCTCGTTGTCGATGACGATGTCGGAGCTGATCCTGGGACCGTTGATGAATCGGCACAGCACTCCCGCTGCAGAACTGGCCGCTCATTTCGGCCCCGATGCTGACGTCATCGAGTTCCCGTCCCTTGCCGAGGTTGGGCGAGCCGTCTTGACTGATCCTGGCGTTGTTCATCAGCTGAAGATCACGTTGCGGGGCGTCCGCCCGCCCGTGTGGCGCCGGTTGGTGGTTGCCGGTGGTGAGACGCTGCATCACCTTCACGATGTGATTCAGGCGGCGTTCGGTTGGGACGACTCGCATCTGCATGAATTCGACATCGACGGGGAGCGTTACGGGATTCCACATGAGGACGACTGGACACCGGTCCGGGACGAGCGGCGGGTCAGCATCGACCAAATCGCTGGCGCGGACAAGATTCGCTACACCTACGACTTCGGAGACAACTGGGAGCACGACATCGTGGTCGAGAAGGCGCTTCCCGCTGACAAGGTCGCAATCGTCCCGGACTGCGTCGACGGCCGGCGGGCGTGCCCGCCCGAGGATTGCGGCGGGCCTTGGGGCTACGCGGAGTTGGTGAAGATCGTCGCTGACTCTGACCATCCCGAGCATGACGACCGGGTCGAGTGGCTCGACGGGATGGGCCTCAGCAAGTTCGATCCCGAGGCGTTCGACCGTCGCAGCTTCAGTGATGACCTCAGCACCCAGCAGTCCGTCAGGCTCGGCGACTGGTTCGATTAGACGCTGCTGGTTCTCGCCACAACAACTCGCGATCAGCGGGAGCGCATTCATTCAGTACCGAGGTGGCTAGCGGGTTCCCTCGACGGAAGATTCGTATTACGATACGTTGATGTGGAGTTTCACCGATCAGCCTTCAAACATGGCTACGACGATGCTGCGATCAACCATGCTGTCGACAACGCTCTCGTCGTCATCGACCTTGACGCAGAATCGGATCCGCCAAGGGTGCTTGCGATCGGCCCTGACCGCGCCGGCAATCTCCTCGAGGTCATCTGGCTCGAACTCGCCGAGGTTGAACTCGTGATCCACGCAATGCCGCTTCGCCCGACCTTCTTCGACTTGCTTCCAGCAGGAGATGATCAGCAATGACACGACGAACCAAAAGTGGCCGAACACTCAGCAGCGCTGAACTGGATGCCATCGCGGCCGAGGTCGAGTCCACCGATTACGACGTCGAGACCCTGAAGCAGCAGCGCAAACCAGGCCGACCAGCGATGGGCTCAGGGCCTGCCGAGGTTGTCCCGGTTCGGATTGATCCGGAACTTCGTGCTGCGATCGAGGCGCGAGCGGAGGCTGAGTCCACGACCACGAGCGCAGTCATTCGTGAGGCTCTACGCAAGTTCCTCGACGTCGCCTGACACCCGGTCAGGGATCAGAGCGATCGTCGGACTCCTCGCTTGCAGCGTGCGTCTTGGTCGTGGGTGGCCAGATGTCGTCTTGGATCTTGAGGAACTGCTTTGCGTCCGATTGGCATCGGGAGCAGACGAAGAATTCTCCGTTGTCGCTGAACGAACCCTCCGTTCGTGGGTGGTGGCAGACAACGCACGTGGCGGCGGCTCGGGTCATCGGAACATCCTTGCAGTTCACACTCGATCCGGCGATCAGCGTCGCTGGACTCGTGTCAAGGTTGCGGACGGTGAGATCGGTAGCCGCGGTCGGCGAGCCAGTTGCGTGCTCGGCCGAGGCGGGCGTCGTCGCTGAAGAGGTGCCAGCGGGTGTACTCACTTTCGTTTCGACTCAGCGTCTTCTGGAACTTGCGAAACGCACCGGAACCGACAAGCGCATCGGAAAGACGTGACACAAGATCCGGTTGGTCGACAGTGGTGACAAACCGCTGCATCACTTCGTACTTCGGTGGCGAGCCTTGGCCGACCACGGGAAGCCACCGGTCAGAGGAAGGGTCGAAGTCGGCGGGACCTTGGTCGTCTTCGAACAGGATGGCTGGCCACAACGACCCATCGGTCACGTCGATGAAGGACTCGCTCGACACTGGCTGGTCGAGCGCTTCGCCCAACCAATCGAGTTCGACCGACAACGGAACCAGCTCGGACGACGTGCGGGCCATGTGGTGCTCGAGTTCAGTATCAATTCCTTGTCGCCGGTCCACGACCTTTGGTCCAACGCTGTGATCAGCCGGCGAACGACAGCTTCGAGGGCTTCGGGCTCTTCAACGCGCAAGACAGCGCTGCCAGCGTGTTGGAGCCCGCCGGCTGGAAGATCACGTTCCAACGCGTCGGCGACTGACCTGGCATCGGAACCGGCGATACGGAGTTGCTTCGACCACACATCACGACTCATCGGCTGTTCCCACTCTGACCGGAAGTGGCCCAGGCTAGATCACCGTCTCGGTTGGGTTCTTTGGTGAGTGGTTGGCAGGTGCCAAAGACCGGGAGGGTCGGAACTCGAAGATCGACGAACTCACGATGGATCCACTCGGCAGCTCACCTCGGCCCGGACACTGAGCGGACACTGGCAACGGTGAAACAGGGTCTGCAGCGGTCAAATACCGAAAGTGTGGAATCTGCCTGCGGTGCCTCTGAACAGGGAAAACGTACCAAAGGGCAGCAGATGCGAAGCTCAAAACTCGGCCTCGAAAGCCGTTGTGGCCTCCGGGTCACCATGGGTTCGAATCCCATACCTTCCGCCACAAAGGCCCTGGTCAGGTTCGCTTCTCACGAAGCCAACTGGATCGGGGCCTTTTATCGTTCCTGTGCTGTTGACAGCGCCGTACCACTGGTATCGGCCATAAGCGGCGTACTCGTCGCGAGGCTGAAGATGGTTTGGCCCATACGAGTAGGCGCCCCCGAAGGTCAGGCCACCATTGGGTTCCAGCGAGGCGCAGCATGCTCGGTAGGTAGGCCCCAAGCAGCGGTCCGCTCGCCGTACCACAGCGAAGGGAGATCCTTGGCTCAGGCGTTCGGCGGATCATGTTTCGGTCGTTTGGGTCTGCGTCCATTTGGCTTTCGCCGGACTGCCAGGGCGCTGACGGAAGCTCACCAGGTGCCGCCGGTTCGCAGACGGCTCTGGCCCTTCTTGGGCTCCGGGCAGGTAGGTGCTGTCCATCCCGAGCGGGTCGAGAATCCGTGCCTCAAGAACCGCGGCGTAGGGCTGACCGGTCCTTCTCGCTCTCCGACGCTGTGGGCATCCTCAATGACGCCACGTCAGCGGACATCGTCGCCGCACTTGTCGACAAGTCAATGCTCAGCCACAGCGACGGGAGCTATCGCCTGCTCGAGACGATCCGGCACCACTGCCTTGATCGTCTCGTCGAACGGGGTGAGTTCGACGATGCCCGAGCCGATCACGCCGCCTACATCCTGGCCGAGACGCGTCTCGCCGTTGCCAAAGTGCACGGTGCAGAGTCGATCAGTGGCAGCCGGCGGGTTCGCTCCCTGTTTGCTGAGTTGCGGGCAGCCGCTCATTGGGCCGCCGAGACCGCTCAGCTTGACCTGTCCATGGATCTCTGCGACGCGGTCGAGTCGGTGGTTGTGCTCGACCTCGATCTTGGCGCCCTGGCCGCTGACGTCGACGCGCACCCCCATGCCCGCAGGCACCAACGATCACTGCTCTTGGAAGGCTTCATACCCAACGACCTTCAACTCAAGGGTGCGCCACCTGCAATCGATCATTCCCGGCAACTCATCGACCGATTCCTGGCCGGGGAGCGGAGTTCGACGGTTGCCGCTTTTGGGCCCATGGCCCTTTCGTACCGCGGTCACTACGTCGAGGCCGTGGATGCGGCCGAGCAGGTTCGCTCCTGCTGTCTTACCCTCCCGGATGGCGCCACCCGGCGTTACAACCTCCAGGCGATCGGCTACCTGACCGGCAAACCCGAGTACCTCGCCGAGCTACGCCAAGGGCTCGCTGTGGCCCGCGAGGAACGAAGTGACTACTGGATCGGGGCGCGACAGCGGGAGTTGCCGCCTTCAAGCCAATGACCGGCAGCCGCCTACCAGCCGAACTCCATACTCCAGCGGTTGCCGTCACGCCCGCAGGCCATGTGGGTGATCGAACCCCAGTAGCCCTCGCCCAGGATTACGGCCCGGTGTCCGCCGCTGGCCATGAACTGGGCGACCGTGTCGGCCCCGGTGTTCGAGCCGGAGGCGATGTTCTCGACCACGGAGGAGAACTTGCCGTTCTTCAGCCCCAGGAAGTCGCCACGCTGCTGGTAGAGGTGATCGTTCGTCGTCGAGCTGCCGTGTTGAAAATAGTTTCGCTGGTTCATGTCGGCCGAGTGGGACCGTCCCAGGTCGGCCAGGTCACCGTCCCACAGGTAGGGGGCGAGGCCTCGCTGGGTGCGCTCGGCGTTGGCGGTGTTGAAGCACGATCGTTCCTCGGCATCGCCGCAGGGGTTGCGCGGTGTCTCCGGCGAAGTGGCCAGGCCCAGGCCTGTGTTGCCGGGCACGGTGTTGCCTTTGAGTACCAGGGAGTTGGCGTCGGAGCAGTTGTTATTGACCGTTACCGGAGCGGCCACGGTGGTCGGTGCCGCGGTGGTCGGCGCTGCGGTCGTTGGTGCTGCCGTTGTCGGCGCGGCGGTGGTTGGCGCTGCGGTTGCCGGTGCTGCGGTTGCTGGCGCGGTGGTGCCCGGCGTCGCCGCTGTCGTGCTTGGAGTTGGTGTGGCTGCTGCCGCCGCCGTTGTCGCCTGGGTTCCGTCTGCCAACGACGTGTCGGCATCGGAACCGGCGCTCAGCGCAGCGTCGCCAAAGGACAGCGTTGGCAGGGGTGAGGTATTGGCCAGTGCCCCACCCGTCTCATCGCCCACCATGACGGAGGTGACGGTGTTCTCTGCCGTTGCCGACGTCGTGGCCTCCGGTGTTGTTGTGTCCAACGCGGCCGTCAACGCTCCACTGGCGGCCAAGCTGTCGGTGTGATCGTCGCTCCCGCCACAGCCAGCAACCGTGAGGGTGAACGCGGCACCGATGGCAATGCTTGAGAGTTTCATTTACTGGTTTCCCCTTGGGCCCCGAGGAGCAAGACTCCTGGTGCCGCAGTCCGTTGTTGGTTTGGTCTGTGTGGGATCTGTCTGTGTGGCTTTAGGGGCCGCCTACCAGGCGAACTCCATGCTCCAGCGGTTGCCGTCGCGCCCGCAGGCCATGTGCGTGACTCCGCCCCAGTACTCTTCGCCCAGAATCACCGCCCGGAGTCCACTGCTGTTCATGAACTGGGTGACGGTGCCGACGCCGGTGTTGGACCCGTAGGCGATGTTCTCGACCACGGAGGAGAACTTGCCGTTCTTCAGCCCCAGGAAGTCGCCACGCTGCTGGTAGAGGTGGCTTCCAGTCGTCGAGCTGCCGTGTTCAAAGTAGTCACGCTGGTTCATGTCGGCCGAGTGGGATCGGCCGAGGTCGGCCAGGTCGCCGTCCCAGATAAACGGGGTCAGACCAATTTTGGCCCGCTCGGCGTTGGCGGCGTTGAAGCAGGCCCGCTCTTCGGCGTCGCCGCAGGGGTTGCGGGGTGTTTCCGGTGAAGTGGCCAGGCCCATGGCGACGTCGCCGGGCACGGTGTTGCCTTTGAGTACCAGCGAGTTGGCGTCGGAGCAGTTGTTGGTGACCGTAACCGGGGCCGCGGTCGTTGCCGGAGCTGCGGTGGTGACCGGGGCCGCGGTGGCCGTGGTGGCCGGTGTGGCGGTGGTCGTGAAGCTTGCCGCTGCCGCCACGGCTATCTCGGTTTCACCTGACGACGCTTCTGCTCCTGCCACCGGTGCGGAGTTGTTGGTGAGCGGGGTCGGGAGGGGGGACGCACTGGCCGTGAGACTGTCCGTCTCGTCACCCACCTCAAGGGTGGTGGCGTTGGCTTCTGCCGATGTCGGCAGCGTCGTTTCAGCGACGTTGGCCAATGTCAGATCGGAGGCCAGGCTGTCGACGGTGTCATCTCCACCGCCGCAACTGGCAACGGTGAAGGCCAAGGCAGTACCGGCAATCATGGTCCACAACTTCATTGGGCACCTTCCCTCCGCCCCCACTGATCGACAACCATGGCGGTGTATTGCCGTCGTTGGGTTCTGGCTCGGCCGTTGGGCGTGGGTGGCCCTGATCGCTGCGAGGTCGCGGGCGTCCGGTGTTGGACTTCGAGGCGAGCTTCGGGTGGTGTTGAATCGGGACATCCTGGACACAGCTTCGACAGGAACTTGCCATGTAGTGGCCCCGATCGGTAGGGGACGGGCCGTGTCGGAGGTAACTTTCTTACGGCAGAGCAACTTTGATCGAAAGGCCGCCGTGCCCATTCGTATTTGCGTACTTGGTGCCCCTGATCTCTGTCTGGAGGCCCCACGGGGTCTCAGTCGTCGCTTGTCCCGGCTGTTGGGCTACCTGGTGGTGCGACGCGGCAGCTTTGTGTCGAGCGCCGTGCTGATCGACTGGTTGTGGCAGGGGGATCCGCCGAAATCGGCGCAGTCGGCCCTTCGGGTCCACATGACCCGCCTCCGGGCCGAACTTGGTGACAAGGAATCCATCGTCGTCAGTCCGGGGAGTGGTTACCGGATCGACCTCACCAAGTTTGAACTCGATCTCGATGTGTTCGAGGAGGAACTTCTCCTGGCCGAGGAGGCCCGCCGTCGCCACGACATCGGCAACGCCATTGCCCATTTGAGCGCTGGGCTGGCGCTGTGGCGTGGTGGCCCGTTCGATGGGTGCGAGGACAGCGCAGTCGCGGCAGCGGAACGGGCCCGCCTCGAGCAGGTCAGACGCCAGGCGCAGTTGTCAATGTTCGAGTGGATGGTGGCTTCGGGGGAGGCGGAGAAGGCTTTGCCCGATCTGCAGGCAGCAGTCACCGAGAATCCTGGCGATGAGCTGTTTGCCCGTCTCTTGATGCGGGCTCTCGAACGGATTGGTTGCACCGCCGGTGCTCTGCGGATATTCGAAGAGACCGAAACCTGGCTTCGCTATGAGCTTGGTATCGGCCCGTCGGCCGAGCTTCAGGATCTGGCAGGCCACATCGCTCGACGTGAACAGCCGATTGAGGCACCGCTGGGGGCCGGGACCTGGTGACATCCGGCAGCGAACAGGTGCCGGTCGACTGGTTGCGCGCCGTTACCGATCCTGGTGACCTGGTGCTGGCCGGAAGCTCAGATCTCGTATCAACGTTCATCCAGTGGTTCACCGGGGCCCCGGTGAACCACGCCGCCACCGTTGTTCAACGCGAGACTTCGATGGGGCGATAAGCCTGACCTGGCTGATATGCTCCTTTTCGGCCGACTTACAGCGGGGGGAGCCACTTATCAACCGTCGGCCTTTTGTCCAAGCGCCGAGGTCCGTGGAAACAAGTCGTAAATGATTAATCGGACCGACCATTGAGCCGGTCTCGGGCGAGACAGGACGTCGCAGCTACACGCGAGGTGTTGTTGGAAGCCGGCCGCCAGCTTCTCACCGAAGCAGGCCCGTCGGAGTTTCTTGAGGTCAAGTTGATCGACGCCTGCAAGCGCGCCGGGTACACCACCGGGGCTGCCTACCCGATCTGGAAGAGCCAGCGGGGCTATCAGCGGGACCTCGCCCACTACGTGGCTGCCAACTTCGAGTGGGCCGGGTCGTCGGCGATCGAAGTCGAGTTGCTCGAAATCGTGGCCACCAGCAGCGGGCTGGAGGAGACGATACGGCGGGCCGCCCCGCTGTACCTCCACACGGTCGTCACCAACGAGGACTTCTACATCGCCCTCAGGTTCTGTTCGGTCCGGGAGCCGAGCGAAGAACTCAGTTCAGCGCTGCTCAAAGGCTACGAGATCGTCCACACCAGCTTTGTTGAACTGTTCAGCGGTGTCCTGGAGCTCTACCAGCGACGCGTTCGCGCACCGTTCACCGTGGATCAGGTGACCGCCGCCATCACCGGCTTGACTGAGGGTCTGGCTCTGCGGCACCGGATCGAACCGGACATGGTCACGCCAACGTTCGCTGTCGAGGACCACGAACATCGCTCCACGCTGTACGCCGAAGCCCTGCTGGCCATCGCCATCCACTTCACCGAGCCGATTCCGCCCGAGTAGGCCAAACCGGTCGCTGGCGCGGTTTGCGCTGGTGGGTATGCGCAGAACGTATAAATCGGTCGCATTCGTGGGCAGGGGTGTCGTCGGGTGAAACTGGCGCCATGGCGATGACGAAACCAGGCGACGGCATCGACGCGGACCCGACACCCGCTCGAGGTGGCGTCGATTCGCGGCGGGCATGGAAGGTGATGGTGGCCGCCCTCGCCGTCAACGCCGTCGCCTTTGGAACCGTCTACACCTTCGGGACGTTCTTTGAGGCCATGGCCACCGAGTTCGACACGGGTCTGGGCCCGACGTCCATCGTGTTCGGCATCACGCTGTTTTTGTTCTTCGGCACCGGCGCCGCTTCGGGTTTCCTGGCCGACCGTTATGGCCCGCGACCGCTCGTCTTTGTTGGTGGGGCCCTGTTCAGCGGGGGGCTGTTTCTCACCAGTCAGGTCGAGGTGCTGTGGCACGGCTACTTCACCTACGGGGTGGGGGCCGGCTTCGGTGGCGGTCTGTTCATCGCCCCGCTGTTTGCTGCCGTGGCCGGGTGGACCGATCGTTACCGGGCCATCGGGCAGGGTGTCGCTGCCACCGGGAGTGGTCTGGGTACCTTGGTGTTGTTGCCGCTGGCCAACCGGCTGATCGAACGCAACGGTTGGCGCAGCGCCTATGTCACCCTGGCCGTGGTGGCGGGCGTGGTGTTCTTCCTCGCCGGTCTGGCCGTTGACCGACCCCCGGTGCAGCAGGCGGCCCGGGCCGGCCGTCACCTGGGGGCGGTGCTGCGAACCAGAAGCTTTCGGCGCCTGGCCATCGGGGCCGCCATGGCCTCGGCGGCGCAGGGTTCGGCCTTCGCCTTCACCGTGGTGTTCGCCACCGATGCCGGTATCTCCTCCGCCCGGGCCGCCCTGATCGTGGGGGTAGTCGGGGCGTCGAGCATCGTCGGCCGCCTGCTACTCACTGGGCTGTCCAACCGGATCGGGCCGGTTCGCATGCTGCAACTGTGCTTCATGGGTCAGCCGGTGGCGTTCGCCATCTTGTTGTTCGCAGGTTCGAGCTACGCCCTGCTCCTGGGCTACGCCATCGTGTTCGGGGTGGCCTACGGCGGTTTTGTGGCCCTTATCGGCCAGGTTTCGGCCCACCTGTTCGGGGTCCGCGGTCTCAGTATGGTGTTGGGCTGGGTCTACCTCGCCGCCGCCACGGGCAGCCTGATCTACCCACCAGCGGTTGGCTTCCTGGCTGACGCCACGACCTCCAACAACGGCCCCAAGCTGGCCATCATCGCCGTGGCCGCCCTCGGCTCGCTCTACCTGCTTCGCCTCGGCCCCGACCCGGTCCCGGCCGACGAAATGCACGCTGGTCCGGCTGTCGGGTAACGGCTGAACAACCAGTAACGAAGTGATAGCGACCGAGGAAGCACAGGTCGGGGTCTCCTGGGCGCGCCCAGCCTCCGGTAAGTGGTTGTGGTGGTGAAAAGCAACCAGGTGTGACCAAAGTGGCAGAATGACTTGCGCAACGATGGACAAGCTGTAACGGTTGGGGAGCAGTCAATCGGGGAGGACAGTGATGAGGGCGCAAGTAACAAAGTTCATGGCAATTTTGTTTGCTTTGACGTTGATAGCAGCAGCCTGTGGGGGTGAGGGTGTCGATGGCGAAGAATCATCCGACGTCACGTCCGACACCGGAGAACAGGACCAACAGGTCGAGGCAGATAGGGCCGAAGGTGAAGCCACGGGCGAAGACACCACGGTGGTCGACACCGGTGAACCGGTGCATGGAGGCCGCCTGATCTACGGGCTCGAGGCCGACTCGGCCAACCCCTGGACCCACTACGCAACCTCGTGTGCCATCAGTTGTCGCATGATTTTCCGGGTCATCACCGACGCCTTGTTCGCCACCGACCAGAACGGTGAGATCCAGCCCTACCTGGTGGAGACGGTGGAGCCCAACGATGATTTCACCGAATGGACCATGACCATCCGCGATGGTATCTCTTTCCATGACGGCACCCCGCTCGATGGGGCCGCCGTCAAGTACAACATCGACACCTGTCGCTTCAGCCCGCTGACCGGACCCGCCTTCCTTGGCCTGGCCGACGTCACCGCCGAGGGTCAGACCGTCACCATGTCCTACAGCGCACCGGAGGCTCTGGGTCCCAAGGCCCTGCGGACCGAGGTGTGCGGGATGATGTTCTCGCCGGAATGGATGCAGACGCTGTCCAACAATCCCCTGCTTTCAGAAGAAGAGCAGGCCGCAGCCACCGGCAACCCGGCCGAGCCGGTTGGTCTCGGGGCGTTCAAGTTCAAGTCCTACACCCCCGGTAACGGCAACAGCTTCATCGCCGAGCGCAATGAGGATTACTGGCGGGGCGATGGTCCCAACTCGGTAACCGGAGAAGGCCTGCCCTACCTCGACGAGGTTGAGCTGGTGGTCGCCGTCGATATTCAGGGCCGTTCCAACGGTTTGAAGTCGGGCCAGTTCGACGTCATCCACACCGCCAACGCCGACGAGATTTCCAAGTTTGAAGACGACGGCGAGTTCAAACTGCTCCAGGCCAACGACTTCGGCGAGACCAGCTACTTCCTGGTCAATGTCGGTCAGGGTGAGAACCCGGTGCTGTCGGCGGTGCGGGGTGTTGACAACCTGGCAATGGACCCCAACGACCTCAACGCCACCAACCCCATGGTCCATCTCAGTTGCCGCCGGGCCCTGGCCCATGCCATCGATCGGCAGCGGGTCGCCGATGAGCGGGGAGCGGGCATCGTCGCCCCGGCTAACGGGCCGTTCCCCCCGGGCTCGATTGGCCACCTTGAGGACTCCGGCTATCCCGCCTTCGACCTCGAACTTGCCGCCACCGAATGGGAGAGTTGCAAGGCCGACTTCGGCACCACTCCGGTGGCGTTCTCGTTCAACACCACCAACGACGCCTTCAACGTTGAAACCAACGAGTTGGTGGCCGCCATGTGGACCGAGGCCTTCGGCGACGAGGTCGATGTCAGCATCGCCCCCATTGAGCAGGGGCAGTACATCGGTCTGGCCCTGGCCGGTGTCTTCCAGGTTCAGGGTTGGCGCAACCACGCAGGCGTCGACCCCACTGAACAGTGGTACTGGTGGAACTCGGCCACGGCCAGCCCCATCGACCCCGAGGTGCCGGAACTGGCGTTGAACTTCGGCCGCTTCCAGGACGCGGCGATGGACGAGCAGTTCACCATCATCCGCCAGAACCCCGACCCGGCGGCCCGCAAGGCGGCGGCGGAAGAGGTCAATCGTCTGTTCGGCGAGAACGTCTGGAACTTCTGGACCACGTGGACCCTGTGGGGCATCGTGGCCAATCCCCGGGTCCAGAACATCACCAACCTTGAGCTTCCCGACGGCGCAGGACCCACCTTTCCCGTCATCGCAGGTAAACACCACGTGACGCAGATGTGGTGCACCGACGGTGACTGCCAAGGTTGAGTGGTGTGCTCGGAAGCCTGCAACAACTGAGGGCCAGGCCTGGCCAATTTGCCACGATCTCCATACTCGTGGTGATTGTCTGGGCCTGGTTCGCCCGACCCCCGGTCAGCTGGACCTTTGGTCTGATCGTGCTGATCGGGACGACGGCGGCGTTCTTGACCAACGGCCCCTACGCCGTGCGGCGGGTGCTGGGGATCATCCCCATCATGTTCGTGGTGTCGTTCCTGGTCTTCAGCCTGGTGGCCACCCTTCCCGGTGACCCCGCCATCAACATCCTCGGACCGTCGGCCACTCCTGACGCCGTGGCCAGAATCAACGCCGAACTCGGTCTCGACGAACCCTTCTTCAACCGTTACGGCAACTGGCTGGGCGATGCGGTGGTCGGTGACCTGGGGGAGTCGGTGCTGCTGCGGGAGGACGTGGCCGACGGAGTGTCACGCTCAATCACCCCGTCACTCCAGCTCATGGCCTACTCGTTGATCCTGGCGGGGGTGATCTCGTTCCCTCTTGGGGTCTACACCGCCTACCGCAACGGGCAGCGTCAGGACCGGGTGATCAACACGGTGATGTTGGGCTTCTTCGCCGTCCCGCCGTTCGTGTTGGCCATCTTCTTCGTGTTGTTCTTCGCTATCGGGGGGTTGAGCATCTTTGGCACCCAGATCGGTTTCAAGATCCTGCCCGGAGCGCGGTACGTGCCGTTGGGGGAGAGCGTCCCTGAGCATTTTAAGCACATGGCCCTGCCCGCCATGTCGCTCGCCCTTGGCCAGTCGGCGGTGTTCATGCGCCTGCTGCGGGCCGACATGATTGGCACCCTGAGGTTGCCTTTCATCGACCTCGCCCGGTCCAAGGGGCTGTCGACGAAGCGGATTCTCTGGCGCCATGCCCTGCGACCTTCGATGTTCACTCTCTTGACGGTCATGGGCTTCACCACCGGTGCCCTCATCGGAGGTGCCTTGATCACCGAAGTGATCTTCACCCTCCCCGGTATCGGGGGTTACATGTTTGGCGCCATTGCCCAACGCGACTTCATTGCTGTCCAAGGGGGAACGCTGGTGATCGCCACGCTGTACATCCTGATTCTGGTCATGGTCGACTTTCTCTACCTGGCCATCGACCCCCGCCTGAGAACTGGTGGCGGAGGACTGGGGGGCGACAGTGGCTGACATCGACGCCACCAGCCCAGCGGTGCCGGACACACTCACCGACACCTTGATCCCACCGAGCGGTGTCTCCTCCGCCGACGACGGGGTGCGGCGGGCCAAGCCCCTGGGCTTCATGTTCTGGTTGTCGGTGACGTTCCTGACGGTATTGACCCTGGCCGCCATCTTCGCCGAAGTGCTCCCGCTCAAGGGCCCAGCCGAGACCTTCGCCGGTCTCAACCGCAACGGTCCGAGCCCCGAGTTCTGGTTCGGCAACGACGGCAATGGCCGCGACATCTTCAGCCGGGTGATTTTTGGGGCCCAGGTGTCGCTCATCGTGGCCTTTGTCGGGGCCACGCTGGCCCTGCTCATCGGGGGCGTGATTGGCATGGCCGCCGGCTATTACCGGCAACGGGTCGACACCATGATCACCAGCTTCACCGACGGCACCCTCGTTATCCCGCCCTTGATCCTGGCCCTTTCGTTGATTCTGTTTCTCGACAGCACCTCCGAGCGGCGGGTCTTCATCCTGATCCTCGTGTTCGTGCTGTTGTCCATTGCCCCGATCGCCCGGGTGGTGCGAGCGTCGACCCTGGTGTGGTCGGAGCGGGAGTTTGTGCTGGCGGCACAGACCATGGGGGCCCGAAACGGACGAATCATGTTCCGCGAGGTCCTGCCCAACGTGGCCCCCGCCCTCGTCAGCTACTCACTGATCGTGATGGCCAACCTGATCGTGGTTGAAGGAGCCGTTGCCTTCCTCGGGCTCTCGGTTCCACCCCCCACCCCCACCTGGGGCGACATGATCAACAAGGGGCGAACCGACCTCGACGTCGCCGCCCATATCAGCCTGTTCCCGGCGCTGATCATGTTCCTAACCGTGCTGGCACTGAACTTCGTCGGCGACAAGCTGCAGGAACGCAGCGAACCACGAGAGTCGGTGCTCTGATGGCGGGAACTGGCAAGGCCCATCTGCGGACCCCGGAAGAGACATTGCTGCGGGCGGAGGATCTGACCGTCGAGTTCCCGGTTGGCACCAGCGGTGACGTGGTCCACGCCGTGAGCGGGATCTCTCTCGACCTCGTCGAAGGGGAGACCCTGGGCCTCGTCGGGGAATCGGGTTGCGGCAAATCAACGACCGGCCGGGCCATCATGCAGGTGCCTCAGCCGACCTCGGGTTCGGTCACCCTCGACCACGTCGAGTTGACCGATCTCGGCCCCGAAGCCATGCGCCGCACCCGCCCGGTGCTGCAGATGATCTTTCAGGATCCGATCTCGGCCCTCAACCCCCGTCGGACGGTGCGCGACATCGTCGGCGAACCGTTGCAGGTGTGGTGGGAAGAAGAAGACGGCCGACCCCCGACCTCGGTGTGGTTCGAAGACTTCGGTCGGTTGTTCCAGCGGGTGGCGGCCGTGGTTACCTGGCCGGTTCGTTTTCTGGTGCCGCCCGCCATCACCGCCCTGGTGTTGTGGATCATCAGCGAGGCCGTTGAGGAGCGCAGCCTGGAGGACCAGCTGGGCTGGACCGAGATCCCGGCCCAGATCATCGGGTTCCCCGTTCTGGCCATTGCCGCCGTCATCGCCACGGTGCTGGTGGCGATGGGTATCGTCTGGCTCACCTTGGCCATGATCGTGCCCTTCGGTGTCGTGTCGAAGGTATTGGGCCAGATCCCAACCCTGGTCGGCCTGGCCGCTGCCGGTTTCGCCACCGCCGTTGCCGTGTTCATGGTGCGGCGGACCTGGGACAGTTTTGTTGGCCCGCCGGTGTTGCTGCTCCGGGCGGTGATGGTGACGGTCGCCGCCATCGTCGGTACCTGGTTCCTGGCTTCGTTGCTGGCCCCGAGGCGGGCCGGGGCATCAGGGGTGGCCGCAGCCCTGGTGGCGGTTCTCGGCCTGCAGGTTTTCTACATCTCCGGCCTCGACGGGACGGTGAAACTGCTTGTTGTCATCGCCTCGGCTGTTGTCGACACCCTGCTGTACCTGCTTGTGCGCCACCAATTGGATCGGCGGCGGGCCGAGATGCGGGAACGGGCCGAGCCCCGGGTGCGTGAGATGTTGGAGACCGTCGGCATCAACCCGGACAACGCCCTCGACCGCAAACCGTTCGAGTTCTCCGGCGGGCAGGCCCAACGGTTGTCCATCGCCCGGGCCCTGATCATGAACCCCAAGGTGATCATCTGCGATGAGCCGGTGTCGGCCCTGGATGTGTCGGTCCAGGCGCAGATCCTGAACCTGCTGGAGGACATGAAGGCCCAGTACGGGCTGACCCTGGTGTTTATCGCCCACGACCTGGCGGTGGTGAAGAACGTCAGTGACCGGGTGGTGGTGATGTACCTGGGCAAGATCTGTGAGGTGGCCAACCCCGATGTGCTCTATGAGGCGCCAGCCCACCCATACTCGCAGCTGCTGCTGTCGGCCATCCCCCACCCCGATCCGTTGATCGAGGCCCGGTCGAGCGAGGGAGCCGCTGACTTGCCCTCGCCGGTGCACCCCCCGAGCGGGTGCCGCTTCCGGACCCGCTGTCCCCTGGCCCAGCAGCGTTGCACCGACGAGGAACCGACCGTTCGTTTGGTGGCTCCGAACCAGTTTGTGGCCTGCCATTTCCCGCTCGTCGGAGAGGCCGCACCATGACCGGATCCAATCTCGCCCCCACCGACGCCGACCGTCCCGGCCACCTTGGTTCGACCTCCGACTCGGGGGCTCCGGTCGACGCCGCTGCGGGTTCTGATCCCGACGAGACGATCCTGGAGGTCAAGAACCTCACCACCCAGTTTCGTACGCCTGCCGGTCCCCTGGTCGCCGTCGACGACGTATCGTTCAGCCTGAAACGGGGCCGGGCCCTGGGTCTGGTTGGAGAATCGGGGTCTGGGAAGAGTGTCACCGCCCGTTCGGTGATGCGCTTGCTGCCCCGCAGCAACGTGGTCACCACCGGTGAGGTCATGCTCCACGGGATCGACATGATGTCGCTGAGCGACAAGGAGTTGCGCAGGGTTTGGGGCCCCGAGGTGGCCATGGTCTTCCAGGACCCGTTGGGGTCGCTCAACCCGGTGATGAAGATTGGCCAGCAGGTGGCCGAAGGACTGCGGGTCCATCACGGCGTCTCCCGCCGCGAGGCCCGCAGCGCCGCCCTCGCCCTGTTGCAGAGTGTGGGTATCCCCTCACCCGAGACCAGGATCGAGGAGTACCCGCATCAGTTGTCCGGTGGGATGCGCCAGCGGGTGGTGATCGCCATCGCCTTGGCCTGCGGACCTAAACTGCTCATCGCCGACGAGCCAACGACGGCACTCGACGTCACCGTCCAAGCCCAGATCCTCGACCTGTTGCAGGACCAGCAGCGCGACCGGTTCATGCCGCTGATCCTGATCACCCACGATCTCGGGGTGGTCGCGGGCCGCACCGACGAGGTGATCGTGATGTACGCCGGGCGCATCATGGAGCGGGCGCCGACGTCGGTGCTGTTCCGTGACATGAAGATGCCCTACACCGAGGCCCTGTTCCGCTCCATCCCCAAGATTGAGTACCAGAGCCACACCCGGTTGGCCATCATCCCCGGGCGACCGCCGAACATGGTTGATCCACCGGTGGGCTGCAAGTTCGCCCCTCGCTGTCGCTACGCCCAATCCCGCTGTTTCGAGGAGGAACCGGAGCTGACCCCCGCGATGGATCGTGATCACGTCTTCCGCTGCTTCTACCCGGTGGGCACGCCCGAAGGGGCGGCCGCTCTGCAGCACAATATCGAAATCGGCCGTGTCAGCGCCGGTGGTGATCTCGTGGCCTGAGCTGCCGTCAGGCCGACGGCCAACGGGAGTGGATGAAGAATTCAACGGCGCCACGGTGGCCGGTGATCACTGATTCCATTGAGTTCTGAACGTCCCACCCGGCCTTGGTCAGCCCGACCCGGGCACGCTCAACGGCGTGTTCCAACTCTTCACGGAGCCGGGGCAGTTCGGCGGTTGCCAGTTCGAACATGGGCTTGACCAGGCCGATGAAGTCGGTGCCTGTGGTGGGCACGTTGTTGGCCGCCAACTGTTGCCCGACGTCACGCAGGGCCAGCTTGGTCACATCACAGACGATGACGCTCGGCCGGGCGCCGAGCAGTTCGGGGGTCACCGCCGCCACGTTGGTTCGCTCCAGGCAGACCACCCGGGGGTCCTGGCGCAGAGATCCGAGCAGCTGACCGAAACCGACGTCGACGGCATACACCGCGGCCGCCCCTCGATCGAGCAGGGCCTGGGTGAAGCCGCCAGTGCAGGCTCCGAGGTCGAGGGCCACCGCCCCCTCGGTTTCGATCCCGAAGCGCTCCAGGGCGGGGGTCAGCTTGCGCACGCCCTGCAGGGTGGTGGCCGTCTTGACCACGATCCGGGCCGTAGGCAGCACCTGGGAGGAGGGGTTGGTGACGATGACTCCGTCGACACTGACCCGTTGCTCGGCCAGCGCCAGTTCTGGATCGTCGACCGGAGGGTCGAGTTTGGCCAGTCGGCGCAGGAGGGGGACACGGCGGGCCATGGCCAAACCCTGGCCCATGGCGGCCAGGAGGTCAATGACCTGCGCCTCGTGGCCCCGACCTTTCTCCCATCCGGTCGACCAGTCCAGGGCAACAGGACTTCCGGCCGGCTCCGATCCGAGGTGGACGAACCAGTCCGAGGGTGGGTCACCGGACCCCGAGACGGTCGACCCAAGGCTCAATCGAACGCACAGAGCGGCGACCGACTACAGTGTAAGTCGGTGATCCCCGGTGCTGTGGGGTCCGAGACGTGAGAGGACCGCTTCGCATGGCTGAAAGCCCCCCGGTCGCCGACTGGGCGACCGATTTCGACCACATTCACCCGAGCTACAACGAGGACGTCCACCAGATCTGGGACGATCTACGGGCCAACTGCCCCGTGGCCCACTCCGACCGCTACGGCGGGACGTGGCTCCCCACCCGCCACGAGGACATCAGGGCTATCGCCCACGATACCGAGAACTACACCTCGGTCGGGGTTGTCGTGTCCCCAAACAAGCCGGACGATCCCCGCCCCATGGGTGGCGCCCCTCCCATCACCTCCGATCCGCCATTCCACGGTGAGGCCCGACGCCTGCTGCTGCCCCCCTTCTCGCCCAAGGTGATCGCCGGGTGGGAGGACACCACCCGGGCCCTGTGCCGTCGACTCATCGCCGAGCTGCCCATCGAGAACGGCACGGTCGACGCCGCCCAGCACTACAGCCAGCACATCCCGGTGAACGTGATCGCCGCCATGTTGGGGGTGCCCGAAGAGGACGGCGATCTGTTCCGCCGCTTCATCCGCAACGTGTTGGAGCAACCGGGCAGCGGCGACGAACTGCCGGAGGAGGAGACGCTTGAGTACTACATTCTCAAGCGTCTCGAGGAGCACCGG
>Ga0316192_10000869_pt1 | contig 22126 bp, 20 predicted proteins | sample MerIslwburrow_MG_FD_204931 | JGI IMG/M metagenome (GOLD analysis project Ga0316192, IMG submission 204931) | Coastal sediment microbial communities from Maine, United States - Merrow Island worm burrow | ecosystem: Environmental > Aquatic > Marine > Coastal > Sediment | place: USA: Maine...
ATTGTCAACAAGCAGACCTCGCTATGTGTGGTTGCCTTGCAGGTTGACGGCGGCGGCCCGATCCTGGGTTGTGCCAAGATGGAAGCTTCCGTCTAAAGCCCTTCGACGATCAGGAACTGGCCGTTGGCGGCACCGGCGCGTTTTTCGCGTGCAGCGGCGTATTCCGGGGAATTGTAGAAGGTGCGCGCGGCGTCCATGTCGGGAAACTGCAGGATGACAACCCGGCGGTTTTCCTGATTACCCTCGACAGTCTCAACCGCGCCACCGCGGGTAAGGTAGGTGCCGCCATATTTGGCAATCGCGGCAGGTGCTGCCGCCTTGTAGTGTTCGTACTGGTCCGCATCGGTTACATCAATGCGGGCAATGATATAGGCAGCCATCTGGACATCTCCTCTTATGAGTTCATGGCGTGAACGGCGAACTTCGCCGGATCAACATTTGCACCACATATCACGGCGCAGATTTTCTCAGTGTCTTTCGGTCTGTAAATTCCACCCAGCAACGCTGCCAGCACCGTGGCACCGCCGGGTTCGGTCATGATGCGGTGCGTGTGCCACAGCCACATCTGGGCAGCTTCTATGGCCTCATCGGGCACCAGCAGGCAATCGTCAACATGGGCCTGGGCGATGTCAAAGGCCATGCTTCCGATTTCCGAGGCACCAAGCGAGTCAGCGGCAACGCCGGACACATCCACCCTGACCGGGCCACCGGCTGCGCGTGCGGCATGCAGGGCAGGGCAGGTTTGCGGTTCAACAGAAACGATTTTCGCCTGATCACCATACCAGGCAGCAACGCCGCCGATCAGTCCGCCACCACCCACTGCAACCAACACCGTGTCGAGGCCGGGGCACTGGTCCGCCAGCTCAAGACCGAGTGTGCCCTGACCGGCAAGGGTCGGTTGTGCGTTATACGCATGCACCGACACCGCGCCGGTTTTCGCAATATGCGCATCGCACAGCGCGAGTGCTTCAGAGTAGTTTGCGCCGTCCTGTATGACTTCGGCACCGTATGATTTGATGCGGGCAACCTTGGCGGGCGACGATATGGATGGCACGAAGATGTGTGCTTTCAGGCCCAGGGCCTGGGCGGCATAGGCGACCGCAGCACCGTGATTGCCGCCGGAGGCTGCAGCGACGCCTGCCGCTGTCGCGGCCTCATTGCCAATCAGTGAATTGAACGCACCGCGCGCCTTGAACGAGCCGGAATACTGAAAGCACTCGAGTTTCAACGTGACGGGTTGTGCGATGCCCGGCACTGAAACCTGCATAACCGGTGTACGGCAAATGCGCGAGGCTATGCGCGCGTGCGCTGATTTGATGTCTTGCTGGCTGATCATTTTCACGAGGGGGTCAAAGTGGAGGAACCGGTGCCATAGTGGCTGTTTTGTGGGCGCGCGGCAACCGGGGTATTGCACAAAACTACAGAGCCCGCGGGCGGCGCGTACCGGTGGCCCGGATTGCATGGGTCCTGATCATGAGCGTCATGCACTGATCTGCATGCGAAGGCCGCGGGCATCGAACTGGGGTGTGGCGGGAAGACTGATGTGAGTGCCGCTGGCAATACGCCTGGCCGACCACGCACACGCACAGGCATCGAGAATGTCGTCATCGCCGGCCTGTGACTTTTTCCATTGAGGATGGCGTAACCGGTCCAGCGGAAACCCGTTGGCCATCAGGAGCGTGCGGCGGAGCCTGGCGCCCTCGGTGGTTTTCTTGGCGTGGCGCAACGGGGTCTGGTTGTTCATGGTGCAGAACGACACTTCGGGATGGACTTCATGGACAAGCGACTGGAGTCCGGGCGTGATGAGGGCGTCGATTTCGCGCATTTTCTCAAACAGCATGAACGTCTGCTTCGGGAATTTTTTGCCGAGCACCCGAGCATTGATTTCGCATGCGCCGGTATAGTCATCAGCCATGAGTGCATCACGGCACGGGACCGGGAAAACCGACGACCGGCGCGGGCCGATATATTTGCGTGCCAGGGTCTCACACGCCCGGGCCGTGTCGCAGGGAAACCCGATCGGCATGTCCACGCCGATGCAGCTGGCGCCGGCGTTCACCGCGGTATGGATGGTCGGAATAATGGCAGCGCGCGGGGCTTTGCCGGTGTCGTGCGGCCAGCACACCATGACCCAGCCCGCCTTGCAGCCGTCCAGTCCGATGACCATGCTTTCAGGCATTGGTAGTGCGCACGGAGACGATGTTGCCGGTGTGCGGCGGCTGATCGATCAGGTCGTTCCAGGTGGCGAGGTCGAGCTCGTCACTGGCAGACAGCCCCGTGGCCTCGACCATGCGGAAAGCCGTGTTACCGGCATGCAGCAGCGCATCTTTCGGCGACGACTTCAGAATGCGGGCAGCGAATACGCCGGCAAACAGATCGCCGGTGCCATGCGGTGGGTCAGGAAAGGTCACGGTTTCATGCAACATGGCTGAACCGGCCTCGACCAGCAGGTTGCCGATGCCGAGCGTGTCCGCGAAGGCGGACGTGACGACGACCGTGTCCACCCCAAGGGAGCGTGCGGCATGCACCAGGGAGGTGTTGTCGCTGGACTTGTCGCCGGTCAGCACATCAAGTTCAAACCGGTTCGGCAAGGCGATGTCAGCCAGCGGCAGGAGATGTGTCCTGATTGCCGTGATCACCTCGCCGGGAACATAGATACCGTCTGAATCACCGCACACGGGATCGACAAGGACCTGGAACTGCTGCCCGGCATCCTGCAGGCGCTTGATGAAATCGGCTGTCGCGGCCACCTGGTCTGCGTCGCGGAAATACCCGGTCATCACGAGATCGATCTGCCGGCGCCATTCGGGCCGTTCAAAGCTTGTCAGCATGTTGGTGATGGTGTCTGCCGGTGTGACCATGCCGGACGGTTTGCCGTGACCGGGATGGTGCGCCCATGTCACCGTGGGCACCTCCCATACATCGATGCCGAGACGGCGCGCGGCAAAGCCGGACGCCGTGTTGCCGATATAGCCGCGCGAGATGCGCGAGGAGATTGAGACAATAGCCATGGGGTCCGTGTATACTCTAGCAAGGTTAGCGAGTGGTTGACTGGTGAGTGTGTCCAACTAGATGCGGGGCGATCAGGTGCCTTTTTTGGCATTCACTGCATATACGATGAGTTGCCGGGCTGCCAGATAGCAATCCCGTTGCAATCCACTCTTGTTATTGTGCGCTGCAATATATTATGAACGGCGCAGACACAGTTTATGCAGGGGAAGAAGTTTCATGACCGTCAGGCCGCGCCGCAGTGTTTTGTATATGCCGGGGTCCAATGCCCGTGCGCTGGAAAAGGCAAAGACGCTTGCCGCCGATACGCTGATTCTTGATCTCGAAGACGCGGTTGCGCCGTCTGCCAAGGCAGACGCGCGCGATCAGGTGTGCACGGCGGTGAAAGCCGGTGGCTATGGCCAACGCGAACTGGTTATCCGTATCAATTCGCTGACGTCGGACTGGGGCATGGCCGATCTGGATGCGGCAATCCAGGCAAAACCGGATGCCATACTGGTGCCGAAAGTCTCCACACCGTTTGATATCGCGACCGTCGACAAGGCAATGGCCGATGCGCCGGACACTGTGCGCATCTGGGCCATGATGGAAACCCCGCTGGCCATGCTGAACGCGCGTGAAATTGCGTCTGCAACCTCTGAACACGCGCGCTTTGAATGCATGGTGATGGGCACCAACGATCTTGCCAAGGAAACCGGTGCCGGTCTGGGCGGTGAGCGTGTTGCCATGCTGCCGTGGCTGATGACCTGCGTGGCGGCGGCGCGCGCTTATGGGCTGGCGATCGTGGATGGCGTCTACAATGATTTCAGGAACGAGGCAGGCTGCGTGGCCGAGTGCGCCCAGGGTCGCCTGATCGGCATGGACGGCAAGACGCTGATCCATCCCGGACAGATCGCACCGGCAAATGCCGCGTTTGCGCCGTCGCCAGAAGAAGTAGCAGCGGCCAGGGATATCATCGCGGCTTTTGGGCTGCCGGAGAATGCCGGTCTTGGCGCCATCAATCTCGATGGTCGCATGGTCGAACTGCTGCATTGTGAAATCGCCCGCAAGACGGTTGCCATGAGCGAGGCGATCGTGGCGCTGGAGGCAACAGCGTGAGCGCGGTATCCGACAAGACCACGGCGGGCAATTTCTTCGAGGATTTTCGGGTCGGCCAGGTCATTCGTCACGCCGTGCCGCGCACCGTGGGAGAGGGCGAGCGCGCACTCTACACCGGTCTGTACGGCATGCGCTGCGCAGTGCAATCATCGGATGCTTTTGCCAGGACCATCGGATACCGCGAGGCACCGCTGGATGACATGCTGGTGTTCCACATCGTGTTCGGTAAAACCGTGCCGGATATATCCCTCAACGCGGTTGCCAATCTGGGATATGCGGATTGCCGGTTCTTAAAGCCGGTGTTTGCCGGAGACACGCTCAGTTCGCGGTCTGAAGTGATAGGCGTCAAGCAGAATTCAAACGGCACGACAGGTGTTGTCTATGTGCGTTCGACTGGTGTGAACCAGCACGGCGAACCGGTGCTTGAGTTTGTGCGCTGGGTCATGGTGCGCAAGCGTGATGCGGCCTCACCGGCACCCGATGCGGTTGTGCCGGACCTGCCGGAGCAGGTCTTGCCGGCGCAACTGGGGCTTGCCTGCCCGGTGATTGACCCGTCCAGCTGGGACATGGAACTTTCCGGATCAAGACACCTGTGGGGCGACTATGAAACCGGAGAGCGGATCGACCATGTCGACGGCATGACCGTGGAAGAAGCCGAACACATGCTGGCAACACGGCTGTATCAGAATACCGCCAAGGTGCATTTCAACCAGTTCACCGAAGGCCAGGGCCGGTTTGGCCGCAGGCTGATCTATGGTGGTCATGTGATTTCGCTGGCGCGGGCATTGTCGTTCAACGGACTGGCAAACGCATTTCATGTTGCAGCGATCAACGCCGGTGCGCATGTTGCGCCATTGTTTGCCGGTGAAACGGTGTTCTGCTGGTCTGAAGTGCTCGACACTGCGAGGCTGGATGGCCGCGATGATGTTGGTGCACTGCGATTGCGTACCCTGGCTACGAAGGATGCGCCATGCAGCTCATTCCCGGAAACCGCCGATGACGGTGTGATTCTTGACCTCGATTACTGGGTGCTGATGCCGCTCAAGGCATAATGAGATGGATCTACACGGGGTGGAATTAAACCAAAGACCGCATTGCGCATGTTGCATTGCACATAGTATGACAAAAGCAATCCTGCCCAGACGACTGCACCAGGGACAATCCGAATGGCGAATTCACCAATGAAAGAGCGGCCGCTCTCGCCGCATCTGAGCATCTACAAGCCGATGCTCACCACGATGATGTCGATTGTGCATCGGATAACCGGCGCGGGGCTCTATTTCGGCATGGCGCTGTTCGTATGGTGGCTGTTCGCCGCGGCCCATTCGCCGGGCTACTTTGATTACGTACAAGGTTTCATTGGCTCCTGGTTCGGACGCCTGGTGTTGTTCGGGTTCACCTGGGCACTGGTGCATCACGCGCTGGGCGGACTGCGCCATCTGCTGTGGGATACCGGTCGCGGGTTTGAACTCACCAAAATCGAATGGATGGCGCGTGCGACAATTGCCGGATCGGTCGCGTTGACGCTGCTGATCTGGATTGCAGCCTATGCGGCGAGGTAACAGACCATGAGCATGAGAACTCCATTGGGCAAAGTGCGTGGGCTGGGCTCGGCCAAGTCCGGCACAGAGCATTTCTGGCAGCAAAGACTGACCGCGATAGCCAATATTCCGCTGGTGATCTTCCTGGTGTTGTTCTGCGTTTTCATGGTGGGCGCTGATCGTGAAGAGATGGCGGGCGCCATTGCCAACCCGCTGGTGGCGCTGATGCTGGTGTTTACCATCATCTCGATCACCTGGCACATGCGTCTCGGCATGCAGGTCATTATTGAAGATTATGTGCATGGCGAGGGCAGCAAGCTGGCCTGCCTGCTTGGCAATACCTTCTTCTCGCTGGCGGTGGCCCTGACCGGCCTGTTCGCCGTACTCAAGATTTCCTTCGGAGGCTGACCGGTAAATGGCTGCAACGAAAGCATACGAATATACCGACCACCAGTTTGATGTGGTTGTCGTTGGTGCCGGTGGAGCCGGTCTTCGCGCCGCGCTCGGCATGGCCGAGCAGGGTCTCAAGACCGCCTGTATTTCCAAAGTGTTTCCGACCCGTTCTCACACGGTGGCGGCGCAAGGCGGCATTGCGGCAAGCCTGCGCAACATGGGTCCTGATCACTGGCAGTGGCACATGTATGACACCGTCAAGGGGTCGGACTGGCTGGGCGATACCGACGCCATGGAATACCTGGCGCGCGAGGCGCCTGCGGCGGTCTATGAGCTGGAGCACTATGGCGTGCCTTTCAGCCGGACCGAAGAGGGCAAGATCTATCAGCGCCCGTTCGGCGGTCACATGCAGAATTTCGGCGACGGGCCGCCGGTGCAGCGCACCTGCGCGGCGGCTGACAGAACCGGACATGCCATCCTGCACACGCTGTACGGACAAAGCCTGAAACACCATGCCGAGTTCTTCATCGAGTATTTCGCCATCGACCTGATCATGTCGGACGACGGTGTGTGTACCGGTGTTGTGGCGTGGAACCTGGAAGATGGCACCATGCACCGGTTTGCCGCCAAGATGGTGGTGCTGGCGACGGGCGGTTATGGCAGGTCATACTTCTCGGCCACATCCGCACACACCTGTACGGGCGATGGCAATGGCATGGCGGCGCGTGCCGGCCTGCCGCTGCAGGACATGGAATTCGTGCAGTTCCACCCGACCGGAATCTACGGTGCCGGTTGCCTGATCACCGAAGGCGCGCGTGGCGAAGGCGGCTATCTGACCAATTCAGAAGGCGAACGCTTCATGGAGCGCTATGCGCCCAACGCCAAGGATCTGGCGTCGCGCGATGTGGTCTCGCGCTGCATGACCATGGAGATCCGCGAAGGCCGGGGCGTCGGCAAGGACAAGGACCATATCCACCTTCATCTGGATCATCTTGACCCGGCCGTCCTGCATGAGCGCCTGCCGGGCATCTCGGAGAGTGCCAAGATTTTTGCCGGTGTTGACCTGACGCGCGAACCGATTCCGGTATTGCCAACGGTGCACTACAATATGGGTGGCATTCCGACCAATTACTGGGGCGAGGTTCTCAACCCGACCAAAAAGAACCCGAATGCCATTCAACCGGGCCTGATGGCTGTTGGCGAGGCCGGCTGTGCGTCGGTGCATGGCGCCAATCGTCTGGGCTCAAACTCGCTGATCGACCTGGTGGTGTTTGGCCGTGCGGCTGCGATCAAGGCAGGCAAGGTTGTGGACCGGGATGAGCCGGTACCGGCGATCAATGAAGCGGCAGTCGACAAGATCGTGGCCCGGTTTGATGCCTTGCGGCATGCATCCGGCTCGGTGCCGACGGCCAATCTCCGGCTGGAAATGCAGCGTGCCATGCAGGAAGACGCAGCCGTGTTCCGCGTCCAGGACACGCTGGCACAAGGGTGCAAGCGGCTTGATGCGGCATGGCAGAAATTGTCTGACCTGAAGGTGACCGACAGGTCTATGATCTGGAACTCCGACCTGGTTGAGACACTGGAACTCGAAAACCTGATGACATGTGCGATTGCCACGGTCTATTCAGCCGAAGCGCGCAAGGAAAGCCGTGGCGCGCATGCGCGCGAAGACTACAAGGCAGGTCCATATGACGGGCGCGATGACAAGAACTGGCGCAAGCACACGCTGTCTTGGGTTGATGGCAAGGGCAAGGTGAAGCTGGATTATCGCCCGGTACATACCGAGCCCCTGACAACGCCCGCCGAAGGCGGCATCGACCCCAAGAAGATCGCGCCAAAAGCGCGGGTCTACTAGAACAGGGTACGGGACAGAAAACATGGTTGAACTGACACTCCCCAGGAACTCCAAGGTTGGCGAAGGCAAGGTGTGGCCAAAGCCTGACGGGGCTAACCGCACCCGGGAATTCAAGGTGTATCGCTGGAGCCCGGACGATGACGCCAATCCGCAGGTGGATACCTACTCGATCGATCTCGATGACTGCGGACCGATGGTTCTCGATGCGCTGATCAAGATCAAGAACGAAATAGACCCGACACTGACTTTCCGCCGGTCATGCCGCGAAGGCATCTGCGGGTCGTGCGCCATGAACATTGATGGCACCAACACGCTGGCCTGTACGCGTGGCATCGATGAAGTGGATGGCGACGTTCGGATCTATCCGCTGCCGCACATGCCGGTGGTCAAGGACCTGGTGCCGGACCTGTCGCGGTTCTATGCGCAGCATCGTTCCATTGAACCGTGGCTCAAGACCGAAACACCCGAGCCGCGTACTGAATGGAAGCAGTCTCACGAGGATCGCGAAAAGCTCGACGGGCTGTATGAATGTATTCTGTGCGCGTGTTGCTCGACGTCGTGTCCGTCATACTGGTGGAACGGCGATCGCTATCTCGGCCCTGCCATATTGCTGCAGGCCTATCGCTGGCTGATCGATTCACGCGACGAGGCAACCGGTGAACGACTGGACAACCTGGAAGATCCGTTCCGTCTGTACCGCTGTCATACCATCATGAACTGTTCCAAGGCGTGCCCGAAGGGCTTGAACCCGGCCAAGGCTATTGCGGAGATCAAGAAGATGATGGTCGAGCGCCGGGTCTAGACGCCTGGAGCATTGCAGGTATCAACGGCAATAACGAACTCGATGATGGTTAACCGGATGTCAACCTGGTTGCTGCAATTTTACCGAACCGGAGATCAACTCCAATCGGGATTGATGCAGTCAGTCAGTCAAGGACATGTTAGCCATGCAAAATGCCGTTTTATCCGCAGATACTGCCAACTCACCAGCAGCCGTGACGGTGTCCTACCCTTCCGCGCAGTGTGAGAAAAGCCCGTATTCCGGCATCGTCAGGCGAGGCAATGTGCCGCTTTTGATCGAGGATTGCCTGCTGGCGGAGGTGTCGCGCGATCAATTGCAGCGCGAGTGGGCGGCCTGCGGGACGATTTCCGACGTGGACGCCGCCGACTATTGCCGCCGGGCAGCAGGGCGTCTGTCACGCGCTTTCGACAGCGAAATAGCATCAGCCGACCTGTCCGATATTGTCGCCAATGCGGCGGTGCTGTTCCTGCTGTCGCTGCGCAAGAGCGGTGTAGCGTCAGCGGACGAGATCAGACCATGCCAGGTCAGGTATGACGGCACCGAGGCCGGTGGCCGGGTAAGCGCGAACGCTTGACCAGCCGCAGAACCTGATCGCTTCCAAAGTGTCAGAGCAACTTATGGGTTCAATTGAACCCGTGTTGCTCTAGACCGTGGTGGTTTTGAGCCAGGTGTTCTGCCACAGGGAATTGGTGTAGCAGATCGCCTCGCCGTACACTTCCTCGATGATTGAAGACGGCATTGGCCAGGGCACGCGAACCTCGCCGCGGGTTTCATTTCCGTCAGCGAAAGTCAGTACGGCATTGTGCTTGACGGCCAGGTGACGCATGCGGTGGTTGGACGAACCGCACAACAGGAACACCGACCCGACACCGCGATTTTGCAGTGCGGCTATTATGCGGGCAAACAGCGCATCGCCGACACCTTTGTCCTGCCATTCGGGCACGACCGAAAACGCCGCTTCCGCACGCAGCGGCAGCTTGCTCGAAAGCAGCTTGATTTCACCAACGCCGAGCAATTCTCCGTCCACGAAAGCGCCAAATACCATATTGCCGTTGGCAAAAGCCGAACGTACATACATGTCGATGAAGCTGCCGTGTACGGCTGCGCCGAAGCGCAATGCGCGTGAAGCAGCATCAAGTTGGTCAAAATGCGTCCTGAACAGGTCCTGGTCGCCAATCCAAAGCCGTCGGATCGTGATGGCGGTTGCTGCTCCCAGGTTGGTGGAATGCATTGTCATCGAGTTATCCTTTTCAATGCCTGTCTGACAGGCAGGTCTATTGACGCCCAATGTAATGGTGCATTGCAACATGTTTAAGACCAGATTGGTGCGTTGCAACAAAAAGTGATCGCGCCGTGCCTGCTGGGCCATTATCGCCACTGGATCAGAATTATGAGTTCAACTGGTTGTAAACTGATGCTTGCCTAAGCGAGGCTGGCTGATTAGGTTTCGCCGGGATTGAAACAACAAGTTCTAAGGAGCTGTCTGTCAAAGCGGATGGGTATGTACTGAGTATGGTCAAGGAAATCGGACACTTCATTGGCGGTAAGCTGGTTGCTGGAACATCCGGACGGTTTGCCGATGTCTACGATCCCAACACGGGCGAAGTTCAGGCAAAGGTTGCCCTCGCCACTGAAGCCGAGTTGAAAGCGGCTGTTGCAGATGCCAAGGCGGCGCAGCCAGCATGGGCGGCGACGAACCCGCAGCGGCGCGCGCGGGTGATGACGAAGTTTGTCGAACTGGTGAATGCCGAGAAGGAAGAGCTGGCCCAGATGCTGTCTCGTGAACACGGCAAGACCATACCCGACAGCCATGGCGACATTCAGCGTGGTATTGAAGTGTGCGAGTTTGCCACCGGCATTCCGCACCTGCTCAAGGGTGAATACACGCAAAATGCCGGTCCCGGCATCGATATCTATTCCATGCGCCAGGCGCTTGGCGTCACTGCGGGCATCACGCCGTTCAATTTTCCGGCCATGATCCCGATGTGGAAATTCGCGCCTGCCATTGCATGTGGCAACGCCTTCATCCTGAAACCGTCCGAGCGCGACCCGTCGGTACCGATGCGGCTGGCCGAACTGATGATCGAGGCAGGGCTTCCTGCAGGGATTTTGAACGTGGTCAATGGCGACAAGGTATCGGTCGATGCAATCCTGGATGACGAAGACATCCAGGCCGTCGGTTTCGTGGGATCAACTGCCATTGCCGAATATGTCTATTCGCGCGGCTGTGCCACGGGCAAACGCGTGCAGTGTTTCGGTGGTGCCAAGAACCACATGATCATCATGCCGGATGCGGACATGGACCAGGTGGTCGATGCGCTTATCGGTGCCGGCTACGGATCTGCCGGTGAACGCTGCATGGCCATATCCGTCGCGGTTCCCGTGGGCGAAGATACCGCAGACCGGCTGATGAGCAAGTTGATGCCACGGGTCGAGAACCTGCGCATCGGCCCGTCAACAGACCGAGAAGCTGATTACGGTCCGGTCGTGACCGGACAGGCGCTTGAGCGTATCCGCGACTATGTCGAAGTCGGTATCAACGAGGGTGCGACGCTTGCCGTTGACGGTCGCGACTTCAAGATGCAGGGCTATGAAAATGGCTACTTCATGGGTGGCTGCCTGTTCGACAATGTCACCAAGGACATGCGCATCTACAAGGAAGAGATATTTGGCCCCGTGCTGGCGGTGGTGCGTGCCAAGAATTATGAAGAAGCGCTTGATCTGCCGATGAGCCATGAATACGGCAATGGCGTTGCGATCTATACCCGCGACGGAGATGCTGCGCGTGATTTTGCCGATCGCATCAATATCGGCATGGTCGGTGTCAACGTGCCGATCCCGGTACCGCTGGCCTATTACACGTTCGGCGGGTGGAAAAAGTCATCGTTTGGTGACCTGAACCAGCATGGTCCGGATTCAGTGCGGTTCTATACGCGCACCAAAACGGTAACCTCGCGCTGGCCGTCGGGCATCAAGGACGGGGCGGAGTTCTCCATTCCAACCATGGGTTAGGTCCGACAAGACTTTGTGGTCCAGGGGTTTCCCTGACAGCCGCGAGCAGCCGCTCGCGGCTGTTTTGTTAGGGACTTGTTCATCATGACTGCAATCGGCTGCATGCGCGCGGGCCCTGCGGTATGGGGAGACGTGACCAATGTGACGTGCCGTTAATATCCGTTGTGCCAGACTGCGCGCCAAATTTGCGGGTTTGGGGGAATATGAAATGGCCAGCTTGGGTTTTGTCGTTATTGCCGTATTGGCAGCATTGTCGATGCTGGCGGTGTTCAATTGGCGCCGGCCGGTCGTGCTCCACCGTAGCGTACTGATAAACCGGCCTGCGGCAGAAATCTGGACCCTGGTGGACTATGTGTCCGGTGATTTGTCGTGGCAGCCGTATTTTCAGCATGTTGAAGCCGATGATGAAGGTCGCGTACGGGTGTTTTTTTCCCTCAAACGCGCTGATGGGAGCGAGGTAGGCTGGAACCTGCAGTTTGCAATCACCGGGCGTGAAATCGGCAAATCCATCAAGGTGCGGCGTACCGGTATTGAAGGCCTGGCCGGTGATGATCGCCTGCTGGAACTTGATCTGGTGCTTGAGCCACGGGCAAACGGTACCAGGGTGACGCTTAGGGAGGCATGGGGACCGCGTTCGATAACCGGACTAGTTCTGGCGCACATGGATGCAGCATCAATGCTCGCCCGCCTGAAGAGCAGGGTTGAAACCGGCAGTGCCGCGCCCGGAAGGTCCAGGGGCTGGGCGCCCGCCGTAATATCAGGTGCATCGCTGCTGGCGACCGCCGCGGCATTTTCACTGCTGCTGGGTTGGGAAACAGGCGTCATCTTTGTGGGACTGCTGGTGCTGCATGAATTTGGCCACCTGATATCGTTCCGCATGATCGGTCAGCCGTGGGGCAAGGTTATATTCATCCCGTTCCTGGGTGGTGTCGCGGTGTCGCGTGTGCCGCATCTGAAGCTCGCAGATGATGCGTTCTGCGCTATCATGGGGGCCGGGCTCTCGATGGTTGCGCTGGTGCCTGCAATCATCATGAGCACATGGCAGGTCGGCTCACCGGGGGCTGTGCACCTGGCTTATGTGATCGCCGCCATTGCCGGTGGTCTCAATCTGTTGAACCTGTTGCCGGTGTTCCCGCTTGATGGCGGACGCGTGCTGCGCGCGGTTATGCAGTCTGTGCTGCCGGGACATGTCCGCCATGCAATGTTCATGGTAGCCGGCCTGGTGGCCATTGGCGGTGTGGTTTTGCACAATCCGGTGCTGGTTGCCATTGCAGTTGTGGCGTTTTTTCAAAGCGCCCGGTTGGGACCGGCAAAGCAGGAGGTGGCGTTGATGCAGCCTTACGCGGCAACGATGATGTGCGTGGCGTATGTATCGCTCGTGGCTGTGCATGGTGTCGCGATGGTCCAATACTGGCCGAGCCTGGGATGATTTCTGCCATGCAGGGTTGAACACCTGGGATGCGCGCGTTACCAGTGTGGTGCTTTCGCAATCCATCGTGGTTCACAATGCCCAGGCGACCATCTACCCGTTACACAAACCTGATTGAAGACGGCAGGCTGGATTCCGATACCGGTCAGCTCGATGTCATCAAACGGCTCGACGACCTTGCCCGGCAACTGGATGGCTATGAGTTGCCCGGCCATGCCAGCGGGCTGGCATGGTTGTTCAAACGGGGATCTTCGCCTGCTGCGCCGCGCAGTGTCTATATCTGGGGTGATGTGGGGCGCGGAAAAACACTGGTCATGGATCTGTTCCACGACGCCATTGCGCCGAAGACCAAGCGGCGCATGCATTTTCACGGGTTCATGCAGCAAGTGCATCGTGACATCCATGCCTACCGCAAGGATCAGGACAAGGGTCTGATAGATGCTGATGCAGACCCCATTGCCAGTGTTGCCGCAAGCATCGCGGCTGAAGCCAACGTGCTGTGCCTGGATGAATTCCAGGTCAGGGACATAACCGATGCCATGATTCTGGGCCGCTTGTTCCAGGCTTTGCACAAAGCCGGTTGCGTTATTGTGGCGACGTCCAACATTCCGCCTGACGAGCTGTATCGCAACGGCTTGAACCGCAATCTGTTTGAACCGTTTATCGAGTTCATCAAATCCCGGTTTGACATTGTTCAACTGGACGGGCCGTCAGACTACAGGCTCGATAAACTGGCCGGCGAAGAGGTCTATTTCTGTCCGTTGGGACCCGGTTCTCTGGCGCGTTTGAAACTGTTGTGGCGCAAGGTGACCGGGGCTGATGATGGTGCGCCGGGCGAGTTGCAGGTGCAGGGACGCGTGTTGCCGGTGCCGCAAACAGCCAGGGGAGCTGCCTGGTTCACGTTCTCCGCGCTGTGCGACGAGCCGCTGGGTGCAGCGGACTATCTGGCGATCGCTGAAGCCTATCGGATTGTGTTTATCGAAGGTGTGCCTGAACTGAGTCAGGCGCAGGGAAATGCGGCACGGCGCTTCATCAACCTGATCGATACGCTCTACGATGCCCATGTGCGCGTGGTGATCAGTGCCGATACCCCGCCTCAGGGCATATACCGGTACGCCGATACGCCAGTCGAGTTTGCCCGTACAGTCTCGAGGCTGACGGAAATGCAGTCTGCGCAATGGTGGCAACAGGCCTGAAGCCCGGTTAATCCATCAATTACCCGTCTCATAAACCAAATGGCTAGTGCTAGTTACTTGCGATCAGCCCGCCTAGGGTTTAGTAAACGGCGATCTTTCGCATCAGCGAAATGGTTTCTTCGCAATGCGGTCTGCGTGCCGGAACATGCCGGCAGGACCAAAAGCCAGGCACCGGTTCGCGTAACACACAGGGAAATGCAAAATGGCGCGTAATAAAATTGCACTGATCGGCGGGGGCATGATCGGCGGAACACTGGCTCACCTGGCGGGCCTCAAGGAACTCGGTGATATCGTGATCTTCGACATTGTCGAAGGCATGCCGCAGGGCAAGGCGCTTGACCTGGCGCAAAGCTCGCCGGTTGACGGCTTCGATGCTGAATTGACCGGTGTCAACAAATATGAAGGCATCAAGGGTGCCGATGTCGTGATTGTCACGGCCGGCGTGCCGCGCAAGCCCGGCATGAGCCGCGATGACCTGCTGGAAATCAACCTGAAGGTGATGAGCCAGGTCGGCGCAGGCATCAAGAAATATGCGCCAAAGGCATTTGTCATCTGCATTACCAACCCGCTTGATGTGATGGTGTGGGCGCTGCAGAAGTACTCAGGGCTGCCTGCAAACATGGTCGTGGGCATGGCCGGTGTGCTGGACTCGGCGCGGTTCCGGTACTTCCTGGCCGAGGAATTCAAGGTTTCGGTTGAAGATGTCACGGCCTTCGTGCTGGGCGGACACGGCGACACAATGGTGCCGCTGGTACGCTATTCCACGGTTGCCGGTATCCCCGTGCCGGATCTGATCAAGATGAAATGGTCGACCCAGAAACAGATCGACGACATTGTCCAGCGCACCCGCGATGGCGGCGCGGAGATCGTCGGACTGCTCAAGACCGGCTCGGCCTATTATGCACCGGCAGCATCTGCTATCGCGATGGCGGAGAGCTTCCTGAAAGACAAGAAGCGCGTGTTGCCCTGTGCGGCTCAGGTTACCGGTCAATACGGTTTGAGCGACATTTATGTCGGCGTGCCGACAGTGATCGGGGCCGGCGGTGTCGAGCGCATTGTCGAAATCAAGCTTGATGCAGACGAAAAGGCGGAACTCAAGAAATCCATAACCGCAGTGCATGGATTAATGGATGCCGCCAAGCAGATTGCTCCTGATCTGGCCTGATAAAGCTTCAGCGCAACGCCGTGTATTTTGGTATGTGGTATACCAGGCACTTTACGGCGTTGCGTTTTCGTTGTTCACTAGAGCAATGAGGCTTCCACCGAACCATAAATCTGATGCAGCTTACGCAAGACACTCAAACGGGACCGAAACACAATGAACATTCATGAATACCAGGCCAAGGCGCTGTTGAAATCATTTGGCGTATCGGTCTCTGACGGTGTGCCGATCATGAAGGCAGACGAGGCGGAAGCCGCTGCCAAATCACTTCCCGGACCGGTTTGGGTGGTCAAGTCCCAGATTCATGCCGGTGGGCGTGGCAAGGGCCGCTTCAAGGAACTTGGTGCAGACGCCGCCGGTGGTGTGCGGGTTGTGAAATCGATTGAAGATGTGGTGAAAAATGCCTCCGAGATGCTCGGCAACACCCTGGTTACCAAGCAGACCGGGCCGGCGGGCAAGCAGGTCAACCGGCTGTATATCGAGGACGGTGCCGACATTGCGCGCGAGCTTTATCTGTCAATTCTGGTGGATCGTACGGTCGGACAGGTTGCCTTTGTGGTCTCGACCGAGGGCGGTATGGATATCGAAGCCGTTGCCGAAGAAACCCCAGAGAAGATCATCAATGTTGCCATTGATCCGATTGCCGGCATCACCGATGCAGATGTTGCCAGCCTGTGCGACGGGCTGAAGCTGGAAGGCGCTGCGCGCGAGGATGGCCAGACACTGTTTCCGACCCTGTACAAGGCATTTACCGAAACCGACATGAGCCTGCTGGAAGTCAATCCGCTTGTCGTGCTGGGCAACGGGCATTTGCGTGTGCTTGATGCCAAGGTCTCGTTCGACGGCAATGCCGAGTTCCGCCATCCGGAACTTGCCGAGCTTCGCGATCTGACCGAGGAAGATGCCAAGGAAGTCGAGGCCTCGAAATATGACCTGGCCTATATTGCGCTGGATGGTGACATTGGCTGCATGGTCAACGGTGCCGGTCTTGCCATGGCAACCATGGATATTATCAAGCTCTACGGTGCCTCACCTGCCAACTTCCTCGATGTAGGTGGCGGCGCCACCACGGAAAAGGTAACGGCAGCCTTCAAGATCATTACGTCCGATCCTCAGGTGAAGGGCATCCTGGTCAACATCTTCGGCGGCATCATGCGCTGCGATGTGATTGCCGAAGGCGTGGTCACGGCCGTTAAGGAAGTCGGTTTGCAGGTGCCGCTGGTCGTGCGGCTCGAAGGCACCAATGTGGAGCGTGGCAAGGAAATCATCAACCAGAGCGGGCTGAACGTCATTGCCGCTGATGATCTCGATGATGCAGCCCGGAAAATCGTCAAGGCGGTCAAGGGTTGATTGCCGGCATGACATTCACGCTGCACAGGTTTGCGCTGGCTACGGCAGTTGCCGTGGTGGCGACGCAGGCGGTGGTCTGTGACGCGCGCGCGCAAGGACCGGCTGTTGATGAAGCCGACCCGGTTTTTGTGTTCAACAAGGTGTGTTATTCGCAGGTGCCGTCGATCGGTGCCATTCGCGACATGGCAACCAGGCTGGCATGGCAGGCGCTGGAACAGTCCGACCTGAAACCGTTTTCGCCCGATCCCGATCCGGAAGTTCTGGAAGGCTGGGATGTGCAGGTCGGCAAGAAATTCTTCCGTCTGGGGCTGGTTCGCACGACGCTCAGCGACAGCTTCAAGCAGAACTTCCCGGATTTTGCAGATGGGGCGGCAACCTCGTGCACGCTTGTACTTGATGGCGGCAGTGATGCCGCAACAGTGTCTCAAGGGATGCAGAAACTGGCTGGTAAGGAACCTGCCAGCAAGGACGTGCCGGACGGCGAGTTCAGAACCACTACCTGGGCCGGCGGTAACGAGAACTACAAGGTGTTCCTGATCTCCAAGGCAGCGGCTGCCGGGGAAACCGGATTGTTGAACGTGACCATATTGGCAAAGGCAAAGTAACACCTGGTGCTTCCAGTGGAGGTGCCGGTTGACAGAAAGAAGTGAAGCAATGTCCATTCTTATCGACAAGACCACCAAAGTTCTCGTGCAGGGGCTGACCGGCAAGACCGGCACGTTCCATACGGAGCAGGCGCTTGCCTATCACGGCACGCAGATGGTGGGTGGTATTCACCCTAAGAAGGGTGGCGAAACATGGACAGGCCAGGGCGGTCACACGCTGCCGGTTTTTGCCAGCGTGGCGGAGGGCAAGGAAGCGACCGGCGCCAATGCGTCAGTTGTCTATGTGCCGCCGGCCGGTGCCGGTGCAGCAATAATCGAGGCAATCGAAGCGGAAATTCCGCTCATCGTGTGTATCACCGAAGGCGTTCCGGTAATGGACATGGTGAAGGTGAAAGCACGGCTTGCGAAGTCGAAATCACGGCTGGTCGGACCAAACTGTCCCGGCATCCTCACACCGAATGAATGCAAGATCGGCATCATGCCCGGCAACATCTTCTCCAAGGGCTCTGTCGGGGTTGTGTCCCGCTCCGGTACGCTGACTTATGAAGCGGTGTTCCAGACAACCAATGAAGGGCTTGGCCAGACAACTGCGGTTGGTATCGGCGGCGACCCGGTGAAGGGCACGGAGTTCATTGACGTGCTTGAAATGTTCCTGGCTGACGATGAAACCAAATCTATCATCATGATTGGCGAAATTGGCGGTTCGGCTGAGGAAGACGCGGCCCAGTTCATAGCCGACGAAGCCAGAAAAGGCCGTTCAAAACCGGTCGCGGGATTTATCGCCGGCCGCACGGCCCCGCCCGGCCGCACCATGGGCCACGCCGGTGCCGTGATCTCGGGCGGCAAGGGCGGTGCCGAAGACAAGATCGAGGCCATGCGCGCTGCTGGCATCGCAATTGCAGATTCTCCGGCCACATTAGGTATAACGTTGGCTCAGCGGTTGAAAGCCTAGCAAAAACGGCTATGTTGAGTTGGCGTGACTTGCAGAAGTTCACGCCAACTCGAATTTACTAAGGCTCACTGCAGGTTTCCTCCGGCAGGAATAGGTGACATGGCCAAGACAGATGCCAACGACGTGTTCGAACGAACGTCATTTCTTTACGGCGGAAACGCCCAATTCATTGAACAACTGCAAGCAGCTTACGAGCGCGATCCAAGTTCGGTAGATCCCGACTGGCGGGAGTTCTTTGCAAATCTCGGAGACAATCCGGCAGACGTTGCCGCCACGGCCGAAGGGCCGAGCTGGGCGCGGGCCGACTGGCCGCAACCGCTCAACGGTGAAATGGTGTCGGTGCTGGATGGCAACTGGGCTGTTGTCGAGCAGGCAATCGGCGGCAAGCTGGCGGGCAAGGCCGCCAAATCCGGCAGTGCGCAAGATGTCGAAGAACTGCGCAAGGCAACGCTGGATTCGGTACGTGCATTGATGATGATCCGCGCCTACCGGATGCGTGGGCACCTGATTGCGGATCTGGACCCGCTGAACCTGCGCGAAAAGCAGGCCCATCCGGAACTTGATCCCGCGTCGTATGGTTTCGGGCCGCAAGATCTTGATCGCGAAATCTTCATCGATCATGTGCTGGGCCTGGAACGGGCCACCATCAACCAGATCGTGGCGATTCTGAAATCCACCTATTGCTCGACCATGGCTGTCGAATTCATGCACATGTCCGACCCGCGTCACAAGGCGTGGCTGCAGGAGCGTATCGAAGGCCCGGACAAATCCATCGAATTCACGGTTCCCGGCAAAAAGGCCATTCTCAACAAGCTCATCGAGGCGGAAGGTTTTGAAGCCTACCTCAATGTAAAATATACTGGCACCAAGCGATTTGGCCTGGATGGCGGTGAATCGATCGTGCCGGCGCTTGAACAGATTATCAAGCGCGGCGGCAATATGGGCGTCAGCGACATTGTCTTTGGTATGGCACATCGTGGACGGCTGAATGTACTGGCCAATGTGATGGGCAAACCCTACACGGCAATCTTCCACGAGTTCAAAGGCGGATCATCCACGCCCGAAGAAGTCGAAGGCTCCGGTGACGTGAAGTATCACCTGGGCTCGTCGTCCGACCGGGAATTTGACAATAACAAGGTTCATCTCTCCCTGACCGCCAATCCGTCTCACCTCGAGATCGTGGATCCGGTTGTGCTGGGCAAGGCGCGTGCAAAGCAGGATCAGCTTGGCCGGGACCGCTCAAAGGTCATGCCGTTATTGATCCATGGTGATGCAGCGTTTGCCGGCCAGGGCGTGGTGGCCGAATGTTTCGGCCTGTCGGGTCTGAAAGGTCATCGCTCGGGCGGGTCGATTCACTTCATCATCAACAACCAGATCGGCTTTACGACCAGTCCGATCTGGGCACGCTCATCACCATATCCGTCCGACGTGGCCAAGATGATCGAGGCGCCGATTTTCCATGTCAACGGAGATGATCCCGAAGCGGTTGTCTATGCAGCCAAGATCGCGACTGAATTCCGCCAGACATTCGGCCATCCGGTTGTCATCGACATGTTCTGCTATCGCCGCTTTGGTCATAACGAGGCTGACGAGCCTGCATTCACCCAGCCTGTGATGTACCGCCGGATTGCAAAGCATGTGCCGGTCGCACAGCTGTACGCCAAGCGGCTGGTCGATGAAGGTTCGATTACCGACGCTGACTATGATGCCATGAAAGCGGCATTCCGCAGCAGGCTGGAAGATGATTTCGAAGCCGCTGATAATTACAAGCCCAACAAGGCCGACTGGCTGGACGGGCGCTGGTCCGGTCTCAAGACCACCAAGATAGATGATGATCCGCGCAAGGGTCAGACCGGTGTTGAGGTCAAGGCGCTGAAAAAGCTCGGCGAACAGATGTACACCGTGCCGGCGGATTTCAATATCCACAAGACCTTGAAGCGGGTGATAGACGGCCGCCTGAAGGTGATGAAGGCCGGAGAAGGCCTGGACTGGGCGACGGCTGAATCGCTTGCATTCGCAACACTGCTCGAAGACGGCAGCAAGATCAGGCTGTCAGGTCAGGATGTTGAACGTGGTACATTCTCACAGCGCCACGCTGTCTGGATCGACCAGCAAACCGAACGGCGTTACGCGCCTCTCAAGCATCTGAGCGGTGAGAAAACCAACGACTTTGAAATCATCAATTCAATGTTGTCGGAAGAAGCCGTGCTTGGTTTCGAATACGGTTACACGCTGGCCGAGCCACGTACGCTGGTGTTGTGGGAAGCCCAGTTCGGCGACTTTGCCAATGGTGCCCAGGTGATCTTTGACCAGTTCCTGTCGTCGGGTGAGCGCAAATGGCTGCGCATGTCGGGCCTGGTGTGCCTGCTGCCGCACGGGTATGAAGGCCAGGGTCCGGAACATTCGTCGGCGCGGCTTGAACGCTTCCTGCAGATGTGTGCCGAAGACAACATGCAGGTGGCAAACTGCACGACACCGGCCAACTACTTCCACATCCTGCGCCGCCAGATGAACCGGGATTTCCGCAAACCGCTTATCCTGATGACGCCCAAATCGCTGTTGCGTCACAAGAAGTGCGTTTCTTCGCTGGATGAAATGAGCCCTGAATCGTCCTTCCACCGGGTGTTGTGGGATGATGCAGAGTATAACAAGGAATCACCGGTCAAGCTGGTGAAGGACGAGAAAATTCGCCGGGTCGTCCTGTGTACCGGCAAGGTCTATTACGATCTGCTGGAAGAGCGCGAGAAGCGCGGTACCAATGATATCTACCTGATGCGTATCGAGCAGCTTTACCCGTTCCCCGCCAAGGCGCTGGTAAACGAGCTTTCGCGTTTCAAGGATGCCGAGATCGTATGGTGTCAGGAAGAACCGCAGAACATGGGGGCATGGACATTCATCCAGCCGTACATGGAATGGGTTCTGAACCGGATTGAAGCGACCCATCGCCGTCCGAGCTATGCAGGCAGACCTGCATCGGCGTCTACGGCAACCGGACTGATGAGCCGTCACCTGAAGGAGCTTGCCGCGTTCCTTGAAACGGCGCTTGGTGCGGGAAAAACGGGTTAGGGCGTAAGAGTTGTTGCAGCGCTGATTTCCCTGGCTGATTGAGTTTTTGTATCTTTGTTGCGGCGAAGTTCCAACCGTGCAGCAACTGTCTTTAAAGGACTGACGTGATGTCGAATGAAATCCGGGTGCCAACGCTGGGTGAATCCGTAACCGAAGCCACAATAGGTCAATGGTTCAAAAAGCCGGGTGAGGCTATAGCTGCGGACGAGCCGCTGGTTGAGCTTGAAACCGACAAGGTGACCGTGGAAGTGCCGGCACCTGCTGCGGGCGTCATGGGTGAGATACTCGTTCAGGAAGGCGAGACGGTTGAAGTTGGCGCATTGCTCGGCACCGTGGCCGACGGAGACGGTGCTGTCGCTGCCAAACCGGCGCCGGAACAACCGGTCGAGCCAGCGCCTGCCGCTCCTGCGGCGGCAACCGGCGGTGGTACGCCGGGTGTGGCCGCAGCACCATCTGCTGCCAAGCTGCTGGCTGAAAACAACTTGTCGGCAGACCAGGTTGCAGGGTCCGGCAAGCGCGGCCAGGTATTGAAGGGCGATGTGCTGGAAGCGCTTGAAAAAGGCGTCAAGGCTCCCGTGGCAACACCGGCTGCGCGCGCGCCGTCGTCAGCCGATGATGCGCCGCGTGAAGAGCGGGTGAAGATGACTCGCCTGCGC
>Ga0316192_10000870_pt1 | contig 22113 bp, 24 predicted proteins | sample MerIslwburrow_MG_FD_204931 | JGI IMG/M metagenome (GOLD analysis project Ga0316192, IMG submission 204931) | Coastal sediment microbial communities from Maine, United States - Merrow Island worm burrow | ecosystem: Environmental > Aquatic > Marine > Coastal > Sediment | place: USA: Maine...
AGCGTGAAACAGGCAAAGGTCGAAGGCCAGCCATAGTTGTAGCAATGCGGTCTAAAACCTCCCAAGGGTCACCTTTCTCTTGTCCCTTGATAGTTCGGTCACCACGGGCACATAGCGCAAGAAGCTGCTGCCAACGCCTGCTCTTCAGCCGGGAAAGGCCTTGATGCACAGTTGTCTTTCGTTGATTCCAAACCCTATGAGCCGCCATCACCTGATCTGCCGATTGGCCCTGCTCCATTGCAAAAGCCATGCTGGCCAGCTGACGAATCTCACGAGCCAACGCCCAAAGCACCAAGGTTGGCGGGATACCTTCTGCACGCAACCCCGCAAGCATGCGTATCACTCTTGCCGGTTGTCCTTTCAGCGCACTGTCCACCAAACCAAAAACATCAAAGCGTGCACTATCTGTGACAGACTCTACCAATTTTTCAACAGTGATGACTCCAGGATCATTTAGGAGGAGTAGTTTTTCAATTTCCTGGGCAGCTGCCAATAAATTACCCTCTACCCGCTCTGCCATCATTGACACTACTTCAGCTTCAGGGATTAATCCATTTTTTCGCAGTCGCCGTTCAATCCACGGCTGTAATCGCTGATCATCTACCGGCCAAATCTGAACAAGTACGCCGACTCCATCCAGTGTTTTTACCCACTTACTATTCAGCTGAGAACGATCCAACTTAGGGCATGTGATAAGCAGCAAAGTATCTGCTGGTGGCCTTTGTGCATATTCAACCAGAGCCTGACTGCCATTGCGCCCTATAGCCGCAGACGACAGACGAAAATCAATAATGCGTTTTTCCGCAAACAGGGAGAGACTATTCGCTTCAGCAGTCAGTTCATTCCAGTCAAACCCTTTGCCTGCATCCAGAACATCGCGGCTATCATAGCCTGCCTCTTTTGCAGAGCGGCGCACAGCATCAGCTGCCTCCCCCAACTGAAGAGGCTCATCACCCGTCAAGAAGTAGATGGAAGAAAGCGCTTTAGCTAAATGCGCATCAAGTTGATCAATACGTAAACGCATGGCTTTCAACAACTACATTTAAATTCACACATCTCTAAATATATTTTTATTGGAGCTGTTCCTGCATACGATTAACAACACGTCGAATCAGATCAAAGCGCAAATCTCGGCGCAATAGACTCTCTTCCTGGTTTTTGCCCAAAATCTCAGTCTCATTATTTTCATACGCCCGTTGTGCACCAACAGATTGGTGTTCCATCAGCTGCGATCCATCTGCACCCAGCAGCTCAAATTCCAGCGCATGATGAATTTCATACTCAACAACACTACCTCGACTATCAACAGACAGTACCCGGCGATCCTGTTTCTGTTTGGAGACCTTCAATACGGCACTGGCTTTGGATGGATCTTCCGTAAGTTGAACATCCGCTCCAGCAAAAATCTGTCGTAATTCCTTACGCAAAGGATCATGCTGTCCCACACCGGAAATATAGATCGGGCTGATTGAAGGAGGAAGATCAGCCGCGCCGCGCAGATGAAACCCACAACCCTGCAATGTAGCCAGCAGTAGAACCACCAGCATCTGAATAAATAAGCGAGATTTCCTATGCATTGTTTGTCGACTCTTATTTCTGTTTTACCAAGAGAGCAGCTGAACTATTGCTACCATGTCACTTCGCTACAACGTTTACCAGTTTGCCTGGTACGGCAATCACTTTTCGCACCTGTGCATCGCCAATAAATTTTTGCACATGCTCATCAGCAAGTGCACTCTTCTCAATCTGTGCCTTGTCAGCATCTGCTGGAACCTGGATCCGAGCACGCACCTTACCATTGACCTGGACTACAATCTGAATACTGTCCTGCCGTAACGCCTCGGGATCGAATTGGGGCCAACTGGCATCCAGAATGTCATCTCCATAACCCAACTCACGCCACAGTTGGTGCGTGATATGTGGTGCAATAGGGCCAAGCAACGATAGAACAATACTCATACCTTCATAGAGTATTGCCTGGTCAGCCTCTGTTTCACCGAGCTTATAGAGTGCATTCACAATCTTCATACAGGCTGAAACCACCGTATTAAACTGTTGGCGGCCATAGTCATTGGTTGCCTGTTTTAGTGCCGCATGGATTTCACGGCGGACTGCCTGCTGACTTTCATCAAGATTGGAAAGCTCACCCGCCCCCGCTTTAATACGATCAGCGTTGTTGGCAGCTAGCGCCCACAGCCGCTTTAAAAAGCGGTGCGCACCCTCTACACCATCATCAGACCATTCCAACGATTGATCTGGCGGCGCAGTGAACATGGTATACAAACGCACTGTATCTGAGCCATAACGGTCAATGAGCTGCTGAGGGTCTATACCGTTATTTTTGGATTTGGACATCTTTTCGATGCCGCCAATTTCAACAGGCTGGCCATCAGCTTGATGAAGAGCCGTAACAGGACGCCCTTTCTCATCACACTCAACACTGATATCTGCGGGACTAAACCACTGTTTACCACCACCCGACTCATTGCGATAAAACGTATCCGCCACCACCATACCCTGTGTTAGCAGATTAGTGATGGGCTCGTCTGATGTTACCAGCCCCACATCCCGCATCAACTTATGATAGAAACGCGCATAGAGCAGGTGCAAAATGGCATGTTCAATGCCGCCGACATAATGATCTACCGGCAGCCAGTAATTAGCCCGTTGATCCAGCATCGTTTCATTGGCATCAGGACAGGTGTAGCGCGCGTAATACCAGGATGATTCCATGAATGTATCAAAGGTATCGGTTTCACGCTCAGCCTGGCCGCCACATTCGGGGCAGATTGTATTGCTGAACTCCGGCATCTTTTTGATGGGGGAGCCGCCAGAGGCATCAAAAGCGACATCTTCAGGCAGCACAACAGGGAGATCCGCTTGGGGCACAGGCACAATGCCACACTTGTCACAGTGAATCATGGGGATAGGCGCACCCCAATAGCGTTGACGGGAGACACCCCAATCACGCAGTCGATAGTTGATCTGCTTGCCGCCTTTGCCCTCTTTGCTGAGGTGATCGGCTATCGCATCGAAGGCGGCTTCAGAGGTTAGCCCATCAAATGGACCGGAGTTTTTCAGCACCCCTTTTTCAACATAGGCAGCTTCAGCAACTGAACAATCGGCATCATTTTCAGCATAGATTACCTGCCGGATGGGGATGTCATATTTGGTGGCAAACTCCCAATCCCGCTGGTCATGCGCAGGCACCGCCATCACCGCCCCCGTGCCATAGCCCATCAGCACAAAATTGGCCGCGAAGACCGGCACTTCGTCCCCAGAGATAGGGTGAATAACAGACAGCCCTATGGGCATGCCTTTTTTCTCAATCGTCTCTATATCAACTTCAGAGGTGCCACCCTGACGGCACTCATCAATAAAAGCCTGCAGTTCTTGATTACCTTCAGCAGCCTTGAGGGCCATAGGATGTTCTGCCGCGACGGCAACATAGGTAACGCCCATCAGGGTATCGGGACGGGTGGTAAAAACAGTCAACGCATCATCCGATTCAGGGATGGCAAAATCAAACTGTACACCTTCTGAGCGGCCTATCCAGTTACGCTGCATGGTGCGCACCTGTTCTGGCCAGCCTTCCAGATTGTCCAGCTCTGTTAACAGTTCATCTGCATAGGCCGTGATCTTGATAAACCACTGAGGGATCTCTCTGCGCTCAACCAGCGCCCCTGAGCGCCAGCCACGCCCATCGATAACCTGCTCATTAGCCAATACGGTTTGATCTACCGGATCCCAATTAACTACCGCATTTTTTCGATAAACCAGCCCTTTTTTATACAGTTCGGTAAATAGCCACTGCTCCCACTTATAATAATCGGGCTGGCAGGTTGCCAATTCACGCGACCAATCATAGCCAAAGCCAAGCCGCTTCAGCTGATCACGCATGTAATCAATATTGGAGTAAGTCCAATTGGCCGGGGGCATATTGTTTTTGATGGCCGCACCTTCAGCGGGCAGGCCAAAGGCATCCCACCCCATCGGCTGCAACACATTCTTACCCAGTATGCGTTGCTGGCGGGCAATCACATCACCAATGGTGTAGTTGCGCACATGCCCCATATGCAGCTTACCGCTGGGATAGGGGAACATAGCGAGGCAGTAGAATTTCTCTCTATCCGCATCTTCTGTCACACGAAAGGTATTATTCGACACCCAGTAATCCTGGACATCCTGCTCGATTATTTCTGGCTTGTAGGTCTCTTGCATCTTTAATAACAGTAGTGGGAAATTAACCGCAAAAGGATACCTTAGGAGCCTGCCCGATAACCAGTAAATAATGTCATCCAAATACTTGCTTACCGACAAAAATAGGTCACACTTAGCATACGGCGCTTAATATTAATGGAGAGACCACCATGCCATTGAATGATCAAAAAGACCCCCTCGAGCATCTGGTTGAAGCCTATGACATCATGCTTAAAAGGGTGAGTGATGCAATAGAAAAAGCCGAGCAAACCACCATACCGGTATTAAAGAAGAATATTGAGCATGCGCGCGAAACGGCCATCGAAGTGGGTGAATTAACGCGTGATGAGGCTGAGAAGATTGCCACCTACCTTGAACGGGATATGCACGATGCCGCTGATGTTCTCTCCGAGACAGGCAAGGAGTTCAAAGATTGGGCAAAATTTGATCTGGAGTTGATCGAAAATCGGCTACTGGAGATGTTTGCCAATGTCGCAGATAAAACCAGATTGGAACTGGATGCACTGGCAGAACAGGCACGCCGCGCCTCAATGTACCACACAGGTGAAATTACCGGCCCTGGAACATTGACCTGCACCTCTTGCGGGAAAGAGCTGCATTTTCACAAAACGGGGCATATTCCACCTTGTGCTGGCTGTCGCAGCACTGAATACCGCCGAACGGCCTAAAGCAAAACATAGACTGAGTTACAGCAGAAACAGCGTCGCCAGTCCCAAAAAGGCAAGGAAGCCAACCACATCAGTCACTGTGGTCAGGAGGACACCACCTGCAAGGGCGGGATCAATACCCAGCCGCTCAAGCACCATCGGCAACGCAGCACCTGTCAGCGCCGCAAACAGCAGATTGATTGTCAGCGCCGCACCTATGAGTAGCGCAATATCAGCACTGTCGAACCAAAGCCAAACAACCACGCCAACAACAACGGCCCAAATCAGACTATTGAGCAGACTGACTGCAAGCTCTTTCATCATGAGCCAGCGCATATTTTTATCGGACAACTGCCCCAACGCCAAACCACGAATAGCCAGCGTCAAAGTTTGGCTCCCAGCAACCCCGCCCATGCTGGCAACGATGGGCATCAGCACAGCCAATGCCACAATCTGTTCAATGGTATGTTCAAACAGCCCAATCACCCAGGAGGCAAGAAAGGCAGTGACCAGATTTACGCCCAACCACAACGCACGCCGTTTGGCGCTAACCACAACAGGGGCAAACATATCAGCATCTTCTGTCAGACCCGCCTGGCCCATAAACTGATGCTCGCCCTCTTCACGAATAACATCCACAACATCATCAACCGTAATACGACCGACAAGTTTGCCATCATCATTGACTACAGGCGCAGAAACCAAATCATGCTGCTCAAATCGGTTCGCCACTTTGCGCACCGGCCAGGAGGCTGGGATGGGTTTCAAATCAAGTGACATCACCTCCGCTACGGTATCAGAAGGCTCGTGTGTTAACAGGTTGGTAAGGGAGAGTACGCCCAGGTATTTATCATTTCGATTGACCACTATCAGGCTATCGGTCTGCGATGGAATCTTATCCTTCAGGCGACGCAGGTAGCGCAACACAACATCCAGTGTCACCTCTGCCCGTACCGTCAGGGTATCGGTATTCATCAAGCCGCCGGCTGTATCTTCCGGGTAATAGAGAACCGACTCCAGCCGTTCGCGACGCTGTTTATCCAGCGAGTTCAGCAGCTCCCAAGTAATGGCTCGGGGAAGATCCTGAACAAGGTCAGCCAGATCATCCGTGTCCATACCCTCGGCGGCGGCCAGCAGCTCTTCTTTATTCATCTTGCTGACAAGGTCTGTAAAAACCTCATCCGCAAGCTCTACCAGAATCTCACCTTCACACTCATCTTCCACCAGCCCCCAGACAATCTCACGCTTTTCAAGCGGCAGACCTTCCAGCAAATGCGCAATCTCAGCCGGGCGCAATGCATTTAACATGCGCGCAACCTGCTGTAAGGCGCCACTATCAAGCACCTCATGCAGCTTTTGCAGACCAGTCTGCTCGTTATTGGGTTCTGGTTGAATGGCCATGGTGGCCTGACCTACCTATGGTGACAGCAATTAATCGCAAGTTTAGCAGGCAGGACGCTGGGACGGGAGGTTTTTCAGTGAGTTACAGAATAAAGTTGTTTGACGCGCTGAATAATATCTTCTTCATCAAGGTGACACATCAGATCAGCAACCTGCTTTGTCAACGATCCAATATCACTTGCACGGATAATGCGTTTGGCTTCCAACAGTGAACCTGGCTGCATACTGAATTTACGCAGCCCCATACCCAACAGCAGAGGGATATAGAGGGGACTGCCAGCCATTTCACCGCACATGCTGATCGACTTGCCTGTTGTATGGCCTGCCTGAATAACCAGCTGAATCAGCTTTAGTATCGAGGGGTGCAACGGGTCGTAGAGGTAGTTAACCTCATCGTCCACTCGGTCAACAGCCAACGCATATTGAATCAGGTCATTGGTACCTATAGAGAGAAAATCCAGATGCCGGGCGAAGTAATCCGCAGACAATGCGGCTGCAGGCACTTCAATCATGCCGCCGACAGGAATATCGGGGTCAAACTCATGCCCCTCCTGCTTCAACTCCTGTTTTAGCTCTTCGATGATCAACTTCACTGCATGCAGTTCCTGCAGACTGGATAACATGGGGATCATGATTCGAACAGGCCCATAAGCAGAAACCCGCAGAATGGCGCGCAGTTGAGGTCGAAACAGCTGGGGCTCTTTCAGACAGAGCCGTATGGCACGTAATCCAAGCGCAGGATTGCTTGCAGGCTGTATCTCATGACAGCAACTATCCGCCTCCTTGTCCGCCCCTAAATCCAGGGTACGAATTGTAATGGGTATCCCGTTCAGCCCTTCCACAATCTGTCTGTAACTGGCCAGATGCTCCTCTTCATTGGGAGGATGCGCACGATTCATGTAGAGGAATTCGGTGCGATAAAGCCCAACACCGGCAGCACCCACATCATTGGTCGCTTTGATATCCTCTGGCAATTCAATATTTGCCATTAACGTGATATCCACTCCATCAACACTGACCGCAGGTTCATTAACCAAAGCACGCAGACTGACAATGTGAGCCTGTTCAGCCGCCAGTCGCTCACGATAGTGTCTTAACGTACGCTCATCTGGATTTGCCAGCACTACGCCCTGCTCAGCATCCATGATCAGCAACTCACCATGCTTCAAATATTGAGTGACACGATGAACACCGATAACAGCCGGTATGCCCAAACTGCGCGCCAAAATGGCGGTATGCGACATGGGACCGCCAAACTCTGTAACAAAGGCCGCAACACCTTGGTTGCGCATCAGAATGGTATCGGCGGGAGTTAAGTCCTGAGCCAGAATAATCTTGCCTCTAAGATCTTCATCGGTTGTTGCTACGCTGTCCTGTTGGCCCAAGAGCTGTTTTTGAATCTGCCCAACCACATGATCCACATCATCCTTGCGTGTGCGCAGATAGGGATCTTCCATCGCATCAAATATTTTCACCAGCTCATTGCGCCGCAACTGCAAAGCCCATTCAGCATTGCAAAGCTGTGATTGGATAGTCTCTATCGGTGCCTCTACCAGGGCTGCATCCTCTAACATCAGAAGATGAGTATCGATAAATGCGCAGATATCAGTCGGCGTGGACTCTGGGATTTGGTCTCGAACAGCATTTAAATCCTGCCGGGCAGCCAGCACAGCCTGTTGAAACCGGGAGGTTTCATGGGGTACATCTTCTGACGCAATCGTGCGCCTACGCGCCTCTACCTGGCCACATTGCAGGTGATACGCCTCACCAATTGCGATACTTGAGGTAACACCAATGCCAATGCCGGTACAGGTTAACGTCATTCATCCTCTCCAAAGCGGTCAGCTACGAGTGCTATCAACGCATTAACCGCCTCTACTTCATCTTCACCCTCTACAATCAAAGAGAGCTCAGAACCTTTGGCTGCAGCCAACATCATCACCCCCATGATGCTTTTGCCATTGACCTGCTGACCGTTGTAATTCAATTCAACTCCACTAACAAATTGACTGGCGCAGGTGACCAGCTTGGCCGCCGCCCTGGCATGCAACCCCAGTTTATTAATAATGGTGACATCTTTTTCAATCATTAATATTTTTCTTAGCCAAGATTAAAAACAAAATTTTACTTAGCATATCCGGATGCCGAGATGCGCACCGCTCTCGGCCTTTTCTGTCAGCGTCATTAAATCCAGCTGGGGGTAGTTCATCACCCTAACCACCATCGGAAGACTCACCCCCGCCACAACGGTGACCTGCTCCCCATTAATCATTCCACAAGCAATATTACTGGGAGTGCTGCCGTACATATCAGTCATCACCAATACACCATCCCCCTGATCTAGTTTTTCAACTAGCGCTTTGGCTCGGTGGCGCTGCACATCCGGATTGCAATCCTGCCTGATATCCATTGCCTCAGCCTGAAGTGGGCAATGGCCCAGCATAGCTACCGCTGTATCCAGTATCTCTGCACCGATATTGTTATGTGTTATTAGAAGCAGCCCTATAGTCATGGCAGCTCCCTGTGTCTTACCAAAACGCTGCGACCCTGCGATTGAAAATATTTTGCCAATTGCTCAGCCAGGTAGACCGATCTATGCTGTCCTCCGGTGCAGCCAACTGCCACCGTCAGATAGCTACGACCCTCTTCTTCAAACGCAGGAATCCAGGCTTGTAAAAACTGGGTAATGCATTCGAGCATCTTCTTAACCTGCTTATCTCTACCCAGAAAATCCATAACCGGCTGATCACATCCAGTATAAGGGCGTAGCTCAGCTATCCAGTGGGGATTTGGCAAGCAGCGTACATCGTAAACAAAATCAGCATCCCTGGGGACACCGTGTTTATGCCCAAACGACTGAAATAGGATGGACATCTCCTTTGATGGCTGGGATGCAACTGTTAGCCGCTGTCGAATAATGCTGCGAAGCTCATGAATATTGGTATGTGTTGTATCTACTTTTAAGTCGGCATGACTCAGGAGCGGCTCTAACAAGGTACGTTCAAGCTGCACAGCTTCAGCCAGTGGCAGATCAGATGCCGTTAATGGATGTTTACGTCTGGTTTCACTAAAACGCCGAAGCAGCGCTTCGTCCTGGGCTTCAAGAAATAGAATCTCGCAATCAATACCCCGCTTGCGCAAATCCTCTACAACGGCAGGTGTCTTCAATAGGCAATCTGAGCGATTGCGCGCATCAACGCCAACAGCCGTCAGTTGATAGGCTTTGTCACCCGATTGGGCCAGCTCTTTACCAAACGATTCCAACATGAATACTGGAAGATTATCGACACAGTAATAGCCCATATCCTCCAGCGTATGCAGGGTGGTGCTTTTTCCTGAGCCTGACAAACCTGTAACAATAATTAACTTCATCTGTATAAAGCTTGATCAGATTGTGTGTGGAGGGGATGTTTTTTGTTTTTTTGCTTCATTTTGAAAAATCATCTTTTGCTGACGCTCAATAAAATCCCGTCCAGCATCATAGCCTTTGCGGCGTTGAATATGTTGCCTCACAGCCGTCTCCACCAGAATGGCTAAACTGCGCCCTGGTGCAACCGGAATGGTCACTTCAGCCGTTTTTACACCCAGCAACTCTCGAGTGGAGTAACTGCCCTGCAGGCGATCTATCTGCACCAGCTCCTCTTCACTGAGTCGCTTCAAATTAACAATCAGGCGCAGATATTTCTCTTTTTTGATAACGCTATCACCAAACATGGCACGCACATTGAGTATGCCCAGCCCTCTCACCTCTAAAAACTCCTGCAATAGTGGTGGACAGCTGCCTGTTAAAATATCGGGCGCCATACGGGAAAAATCAGGCGCATCATCTGCAATCAGTCGGTGGCCTCGGGTAATCAACTCCAGCGCCAATTCACTTTTGCCAACTGCGGAATCACCTGTGAGCAAAACACCCATTCCCAACACTTCCATAAATACGCCGTGAAGGGTAATGCTGTCTGCCAGCGCACGGGACAAATAGTATTGAAGATTGCTTAACAGTTTATTATCAGGCAGCGGAGAACGCAGCAATGGCGTATTGGTACGCTCTGCATAGGCAATAAACTCGCTACTTATTTCAGCCTCGTTAGCCACTACCACAGCAGCTGGCAGCCCCCAGAAGAGCTTGTCCATAACATCTTGGTGGGAGTTTTTACCCAGCGTGGAGAGATAGGACAGCTCTGCCGGGCCAATAACCTGTATACGGTTAGGATGGATATTATTCAGCTGCCCCGCCAGCGGTTGATTCTGCGCCTCGGGCAACTTACCTTTTAGGTGGCGGCTGCCACCTGCCTCTCCAGCCACCCATTCCAGCGCCAGTTTGTCCTTAAGGATATCAAACAGGTCGCGGACAGTGGCCGGAACACTCATGCACTTTCCTGATGGCTATTTACTTGCTGTATGAGCGTCATAACTTCTTCGCAATCCTTTACCTCCCTGAGCTGGTTGCGAAACGACTCCTTGCTAAAGAGCGCTGCCAGTTTTGCCAGCAATTGAAGGTGCTCCTGCGTAGCATCATGTGGCACTAGTAATCCAAATACCAGATCTACGGGCTGACCATCAATTGCATCATAATCGACACCGGCCTCCAGGCGCACCAAAACACCACACGCCTGGTTGATCCCCTTCAAGCGGGCGTGCGGCAATGCAACGCCATGCCCCAAGCCTGTACTGCCCAGGCGCTCACGCTCTAGCAACTGCTCAAATATCTCTTCCGGTGATAGATTGGGAGCTGATGTCGCCAACAGCTCGCCAACCCTTTCTAACACACGCTTTTTGCTGGCGGCCTTGCAGTCGCAATCAATTCGTGTGGCAACAATAAAGTTAGCAGGAAACATAAATCTCTCTAAACAGATTGATGGCTAACCTAAAATTCAGTCTACGCTTTAGGTTGGGCTCTCTGTTGGCTCCAAGTTAGCACGATGGTTTTTTGTTTTTTCTTTATGTTTTTTCACTTGCCGATCCAGTTTATCAACCAAAGAATCGATGGCGGCGTACATATCTTCCTGCACTGACTCTGCAAAAACATCTGCGCCATTAAGATGAAGTGTAGCTTCTGCCTTTTGACGTAGCTTTTCAACAGTAAGAATGACATGCACATTGGAAACATGGTCAAAATGTCGCTCAAGCTTCTCAAACTTGGTTCCTACATAATCACGTAGAGAATCGGTAATATCGACATGATGTCCGGTCAAATTAATCTGCATCGTAAACTCCTAATTGTGTGATGCCTATACAAGGCGTTTGCGTTCATTCGATGGCGGAATAGCCATGGATTCTCGGTATTTAGCAACAGTACGTCGAGCGACCTTGATGCCTTGATCCGAGAGTATGGACGCGATTTTATTATCGCTGAGTGGCTTATTAGGCATTTCAGCGGCAACTAATTTTTTGATGAGTGCACGTATTGCCGTCGCTGAGCACTCACCTCCTCCTGCTGTACTCACATGGCTGGAGAAGAAGTATTTGAATTCTAAGGTACCACGCGGCGTATGCATATACTTCTGTGTGGTAACCCGGGAAATGGTGGACTCATGCATCTCAAGCTCTTCTGCCACATCCCGTAGCACCAAAGGCTTCATGGCCTCTTCACCATAATCAAAAAAGGGACGCTGAAACTCCACAATCTTGGTCGCCACTCTAAGCAACGTATCATTACGACTCAACAAGCTTTTAATAAACCAGCGCGCCTCCTGCAAGTGGCTTTTTAAGCAGTTGTTATCATCACTATTATCTGCCCGTTTAATCAAGTTGGCATAGTCATTATTGACTCGTAAACGCGGGGTAGAATCCGGATTGAGTTCAACACGCCAAACACCCTCTTTTTTAAATACAAACACATCGGGGACAACATAAGGCGAGGGTGACTCTGTTATAAGGCTTCCAGGGTGGGGGTTAAGCGTACGGATAAGATGATTGATATGAGCAACTTCTTCATCAGTCACCTTTAACGCCTGCTTGATTTTGCCCTGATCCTGCCGCGCCAGCAGATCAAAATGGTCGGCCACAAGCTTAATGGCAAAATCCAGTAGTGGCGTCTCTTCAGGCAGTTGTCGTAGCTGCAGCAACAGGCACTCTTGAGGGCCTCTAGCGGCAACACCCGGCGGGTCAAAGGTTTGAATTCGATGCAACACAGCTTCAACTTCAGAGAGCTCTATCTCCTCATCATCCAAGCCTTCATAAATCTCTTCCAAACTACAAGTTAGATACCCATTCTCATCAATAGCATCTATGACTGCTGTAGCAATCGTCAGATCAGTCTCACTAAAAAGCGACAGATTCATTTGCCAAATAAGGTGGTCATTTAGCGTCTTGGTAATATCTTTGTGCAGGAGAAATTCCGTGTCACCACTTTCACGCTGAACACCTGACTGGGGAGCGGCGGTACTATCGTAGACATCATCCCAAGCGCTATCGACGGGCAGATCCTCTGGCATGTTGTCCGATGCCCCATTGATCTCCTGCTCATTGCTGGTAGCGTTTTGGGAAGAATCTCCATCCACTTGCTCAGCTTTATCTGATGATTCTCGGGAGGCACTGCTTTCTTCCTCAACTTCAAGCATCAAATTTGAATCGAGAGCATCCTGTATCTCTTGTTTAAGATCCAGGGTAGATAGTTGCAACAGCTTTATGGCCTGCTGCAACTGCGGGGTCATCGTAAGGTACTGTCCGAGACGAAGCTGTAGCGTCTGCTTCATACGAACCTATTATGGTAAAGATGGTACATTTCTTGTATTGGTTCCATTAGTGACATTCTAGCGCAAAACCCAGGAACCGTGTCTACCTACATGCTGAACTCTTCACCCAAATATACAGCCCGCACCCCATCATGTGCCAGGATATCGTTTGGTTCTCCTTCTGCCAACACCATACCATCGCTAACAATATAGGCCCTATCACAGATACCTAAAGTCTCCCTGACATTATGATCTGTGATTAGAATTCCTATTCCAAGGCTAGCCAGGTGTGTGATTATCTTCTGAATATCCACCACGGAGATAGGATCAACCCCGGCAAATGGCTCATCCAGCAGGATAAACTGCGGTTCCATGGCCAATGTGCGCGCAATCTCCAAACGCCGTCTTTCACCTCCAGACAGGCTCATCGCCAAACTATCGCGCAGATGGCTGATGCTCAACTCCCGCATCAGATTTTCACATTTCAGTTCGCGCTCTCCACCGGAGAGTTCTTTACGCGTCTCCAGGATGGCCATTATATTATCCCGCGTGCTTAGCTTTCTGAATGTTGACGGCTCTTGTGCTAAATAGCCCAAACCCAGTTGCGCACGGGCATGCATCGGGAGCAGTGTAATATCATGATGGCCAAGGGAAATGCTGCCGCTTTCTACCGGAACCAGCCCCACAATCATGTAAAAGCAGGTGGTTTTACCCGCCCCATTCGGGCCAAGTAGCCCCACCACTTCGCCAGTTGCGACCTCCAGGGATATATCCTTTACAACAGATCGCTTACTATATGACTTAGTCAGCCCTGTGGCCGAAAGTGTGATCATTTTTTAGCAGCGCTTTTCTTACTCGGGGCAAGCGTTGTTTTAACCCGCCCAGATTTTACTGACTTCTTTCCACCCGGCACTGCTGCACCCGCTTTCATAACAGCTTTAACCCTGTCATAGGTGATATGCTGGCTGGTGAGCTTATGCCCACCACCAGGAAAGAGCACGGCATCGCCAATCATATCCAGCAGCTCACTATTGGTATCGTACTCAATACGCAGGGAATTACCTTTTACATCCTCATCCTTACCATCTGGACGCTGCTGAAAATAGGCCGGTTTGCCTACAGCTTCAAGCCGATCTGTATTGCCTTCACTTTGAAAGATATAAACCGTGTCAGCTGTTAACCTGATGCTGCCCTGTACCACCACCACATTACCGCTATAGGTGGTAATACCTTTGCCATCATCAACCTCCATGCCATCTGCCTCAACCTGTATAGGCTGATCCTTATCTGAGGAGAGCGCCAACACCTCGCTTCCACACAGAAGCAACAGACTTAACACCAAGAGTTGTTGACCACCGCAGCACAGCCGTTTAGTTAATTTCATAATGCCCTCGTACCTTTGATAGAAATTTAAGCCTTATCGGCTTATTAAGCCATGCTTGCATACCAATGGATGTTTGCACATCGCCGCGGCTGCGAATCCTCGCCTTCTCATCTGTTTCAGCATAATTCTCTTTCGGTCGCACGCGTAAATTGCTTGTTGTAATGTGTACCGGACGAAATCCAGGCGCAGCAATCCGGTCGATTTTGACTGCCCCATTCAATAGCACCAACTGCCCATCACCCGAGACCCAGCCTGTTTCAGATTTTATTTTCCAGGGGGGAGCACTCTCATCATAAAGAATCAAGTGGGGATGCGTTAATTCGGTACTGTCGTCATCTGGGTAGTGCAACATCCGCTCTGCAGATAAGGTTTGCTTCAGCTTGCCATCAATATCCATGTCGGTGACAGTAAAATCTTCTACATAATAGTCAGGCGAATGCTCAGCTTTTATCTTTACGCTCTCTTTTTTGCTAGTTGTCTGCATCAACAGAGCGCTACCTGTAGCCAGCAGAATAAAAAGCGTTCCAATAACAACCCTTCTACGACTCAACATCTATGATTTCACTCAAGAAAAGCTTGATACGCCTCATCAAGCGTACCTTGAGCCTTCATAAGCAACTCACAAACCTCTCGTGCTGCACCTTGCCCACCTGCTAAAGTTGTCTGCCAATGAGCATGCTGCTTAACCAGAGAGTGTGCATCTTGAACGGCAACCGCAAACCCCGTGCGCCGCATTAATGGCAGATCAATTAGATCATCACCCACATAGGCCACCTGTTCTGGCTCAAGTTCCAATTTTGTTAATAATTCTTGATAGGCGGGGAGCTTTTCATGCCGACCTTGGTATACATATTTAACACCCAAGCTCTCCATACGCTGTGCTACCAATTTAGAACTGCGCCCGGTAATAACCCCAACCTCTACACCAGACTGCATCAGCAGCTTTATACCCAAGCCATCTTTGATATTAAATGTTTTGAGTTCTTCACCATTATTACCAAGGTAAAGATTGCCATCCGTCAAAACACCGTCTATATCAAAGATAACCAGGCGAATGCGGCTCGCTTTTTCTAACACATCTTTCATCATTATCCGCCTTACACCACGCCGGCCCGCAATAGATCATGCATATTGAATGCTCCAATCAAGCGCTGCTGATCATCTAACACAAGCAGTGCATTTATCTTTTTCTCTTCCATTACCTGCAATGCTTCAGCAGCCAGCTGGTCAGCACAGGCGGTTGTGCAACCCGTGGTCATAACCTCTTGCATGGTGCTTTTATGAATATCCAACCCCCGATCCAGCACTCGCCTGAGGTCACCATCAGTAAAGATGCCAGCCAGTCGTCCTTGATCATCCACTACAGCGGTCATGCCTAATCCTTTATGGGTCATTTCCAATAGCGCATCAGGCAGCAGCGCCTGCACGCCAACCTGCGGCACTCGATCCCCTGTATGCATAATATCACTGATGAGCAGTAGCAAACGTCGACCCAAGGCCCCGCCTGGATGTGAGCGCGCAAAATCCTCTTCCGTAAAACCGCGCGACTCCAGCAGTGCAACAGCCATAGCATCACCCATAACCAAGGCTGCCGTTGTGCTAGAAGTAGGCGCCAGATTTAGCGGACACGCCTCCTGCTCAACACTGACATCAACATGGACATCCGCATTCCGGGCCAGTGTGGAATCAGATTTACCCGTCATTGCAATCAAGGGTACGCCCAAACGCTTTATCAACGGGAGGATAGTCAACAACTCTCTCGTCTCGCCAGAATTAGAGAGCGCCAGCACAACATCCTTGGAGGTGATCATCCCCAAGTCACCGTGACTGGCCTCACCTGGATGGACAAAAAAGGCAGGGGTGCCTGTGCTGGCCAGGGTGGCTGCAATCTTACCGCCGATATGCCCGGATTTGCCCATACCGGTCACCACAATACGGCCTTCACATCCAAGCATATGGCCACAGGCGGTTGCAAAATCGCCATTGAGACGTTGGCTCAGCGCTTCGACAGCCCGGGCTTCAGTTTTAATAACGGCCAATCCCAAGGACTGAAGCTGCTCAATCTGAGCGGAAGGAAGATCAACTGACTTGGTCATACTTTTCTCTCATCCAACATACGAACAATGCTTGTTTGCTCCACCGGTTCATCAGCCCCAATAAAGAGAAATGCCTGGTAACCGACAAAGCACAGTACTAGAAGCAGCCCCTCAAAACGGTTGATTCTACCATTGCCGCCAAAACCATAACCCATAATAAAGATAGCCAGCGTCAAACCAATCATAATAGGCAGGTCACGGCTCAACACCTCTGGGGCAAAGATCCCCGGCATAATAACACCCGGCACAGAGAGTACAGCCAACAGGTTATACATATTTGAACCGATCACATTGCCAATAGCGATATCATGCTCATTTTTAAGCGCGCTGGTGATAGAGGCTGCCAGCTCAGGCAGACTGGTACCCAATGCAACAATGGTAAGACCTATTATTAAATCACTGATGCCAAAGGAGACTGCAATATTAACCGCACCCCAAACCAATAGACGCGAGCTGAACAACAGCACGCCAAGCCCCACAATAAACCAGATAACCGCCGCTTTGGTGCTGATAGCTTCAGGCATTTCTGCCTCATATTCAGCTTCCATGGGGTCTTTTTCTGTGCGGCTTCGAAGCGCGATCCTTGCCAAACCATAGATCACCAGCACCAAAGAGAGCATCAGAATAGCGCCATCGATACGCCCCAGCTCCCCATCCAGCATTAGTACCAGCACCAACATACATATCGCCAATAGGATAGGATACTCTCGCCGCAGCGCATCAGAGCAAACTGTTAGCGGCACAATCAACGCCGTAATACCCAAAATCAAGCCAATATTGGCTATATTTGACCCTATGGCATTACCAATAGCCAACCCCGGATTGCCCTGGACAGAGGCCATGGTAGAGACCAGAATCTCTGGCGCTGAGGTGCCAAGCCCGACAATCGTTAGACCAATCAGCATGGGAGAGAGCCCCAGATTGCGGGCAATCGATGCCGCACCCAAAACAAAACGATCTGCTCCCCATACCAGCAAGGCAAAACCAACAACGATTGCAGCAACATTTAGCAGCATAAAATTAGGAGAACTCATCCAGGAAAATCACATATAAGGAGCGCGCATTTTTCCAGACCTTCACTGGATTGTCCAAGGTAGCTTGACCCCATCCAGTAGAAGAGGTGAAAATACGCCGTTTTGAAAGCTTGGCACCTCAATTGCTTCTTGGTCACCCTGTAAAATTACGCGCAGAATTCACCATTAAACTGGGAACTTATGTCACCACACCCCAAAGATAAAAATGAACCACTGGTCAAGATACGCGGCCTGCGATTTTTTCGCGGCAATCGGGCTATCTTTGATGGGGTTGATATCGACATCCCCAAAGGGTCAATTACTGCCATCATGGGGCCAAGCGGCACCGGTAAGACCACGCTGCTCAAACTGATCGGCGGGCAACTCCGGCCGGATGCCGGCACCATTCATGTCAACGGGCAGAATGTACACCAGCTCAACAACAAAGACCTCTACAAACTGCGCATGAGCATGGGCATGCTGTTTCAGAGCGGCGCGCTACTGACCGATATCGATGTGTTTGACAATGTGGCCTACCCTCTGCGCGAACACACCAAGCTGCCTGAGTCCATTATTCGCAAGCTTGTACTGATGAAGCTGGAGGCCGTTGGCCTGCGTGGCGCACGAAACCTAATGCCATCTGAGCTATCCGGCGGCATGGCGCGGCGCGCAGCAATGGCTCGCGCTGTCGTGCTTGACCCTGAAATGATTATGTACGACGAGCCTTTTACCGGGCAGGATCCCATATCCATGGGCGTTTTGGTGCAGCTTATCCCACGACTCAACAAGGCCAGCCGCCTGACCAGCATTGTCGTCTCTCACGACGTACAAGAGACCACAAATATTGCCGATATGATCTATGTTCTATCAAACGGCAAGGTGATCGCTGGCGGCCCAAGCAAACAAATTGCCAACTCCACCTCATTCTGGGTGCGTCAATTTATGGATGGATTGCCAGATGGGCCTGTGCCCTTCCATTTTCCAGCAGAACCGCTAGAAACAGATATACTGGAAAATTAAGTGGTCATCACAAAGCACCAATTTATAAACAGAGGAGTGGGTTGCTAATGGAGCAACTAGCCCGGCTTGGTCGAATCGGCATCGGCACCCTGGAACGTCTGGGGCGCGGTCATGTCTTATTACTGCATATGCTTTCAGGGTTCGCGGCCCTTATCATTCGGCCAAGATTATTGATTGCACAAATCCACTCTGTGGGCGTGCTATCAATGCTAATTATCACCGTATCCGGCCTGTTTGTTGGCATGGTATTGGCTCTGCAAGGGTATTACATACTCTCTCAATTCGGTGCAGAAGAGACCCTTGGCGTTATGGTTGCCGCATCACTAGTGCGCGAATTGGGACCAGTAGTTACAGCGCTGCTATTTGCTGGCAGAGCAGGATCTGCCCTAACTGCTGAGATCGGTTTAATGAAGGCAACGGAACAGTTATCTGGACTGGAGATGATGGCCATTGACCCTATCAAGCGGATACTGACACCCCGTTTTTTGGCTGGCTTGATATCCATGCCGCTGCTCGCCGCGCTATTCAGTGCCATTGGCATAATTGGTGGACATTTTGTGGGAGTAGGTCTCCTGGGTGTGGATGAAGGTGCCTACTGGTCACAAATGCAGGCTAAAATTGATCTGCATGAAGATATTTATAATGGTGTAATCAAAAGCCTGGTATTTGGTTTTGTCTGCACCTGGATTGCACTGTTTCAGGGCCATGACTGTACGCCAACATCCGAAGGCGTCAGCCGGGCAACCACCCGCACGGTGGTGCATTCAGCCCTGGCAATACTCTGTTTGGATTTTGTGCTTACAGCACTGATGTTTGGGGAAGAGTAATGGTACAAATGAGAACCATGGAAATTATGGTCGGCGCCTTCATGGCGGCTGGCTTTATTGCACTATTTTTTCTGGCCATGCAGGTCAGTAATCTGAGCAATATGAGCGGAAACGACGGATACCGCATAACCGCCCGCTTCGATAACATAGGCGGCCTCAAAGTACGTTCGCCTGTCTCGATGGCTGGGGTACGCATTGGTCGGGTAACCGATATCTCATTCGACAACACCACCTATGAAGCCATCGTAACCATGTCGCTTGATGGCAACCACAACACCATCCCTGATGACACCTTTGCCAAGATATATACCGCCGGTCTCTTAGGCGAACAATATATCGGATTGGATCCCGGCGGGAGCGAAAAATTTCTGACTGAAGGTGGCAAGGTTTCACTCACTCAATCAGCACTGGTGCTGGAAGAAATTATTGGGCAATTCCTATTCAGTAAAGCAGAGGAAGGTGGCAACAATGAATAAGTTGAAATGGGTGCTATTCTGCGTAGCCCTGATTGCAACACAGTCTGCCTGGTCATCTGCACAGGGCCCTTTGGAGTTGGTACGTGACACAGCCAGCCAGGTACTGGCAAAGGTCACCGACAGAAAACAGGAACTGAATGAATCGCCAGAAAAGATTGCCGATCTGGTAACCAGCATTATAGTGCCTCACTTTGACTTCAATCGCATGTCTCGCCTGGTACTTGGAAAATATTGGCGTAAAGCCAGTGATGCTCAAAAGAATGAGTTTGTTGGTCAATTCCAAACCCTGCTGATTCGCACCTACGCCATTGCACTGCTTAACTACTCTGATCAAGCCATCGAATATCTGCCGATGCATGAACAGGCTGACGCCTCTGCAGTAATAGTAAAAACTGAAGTTAAAACCAGTGGCGCACCACCCATTCCCATCCATTATCGCCTGCACCTGAATGAAGAGTGCTGGAAAGTGTATGATGTCATCATTGACAACATCAGCCTGGTATCCAACTACCGTACTGGGTTCTCAAACCAGATCCGGCGTAAAGGCTTAAACAGCCTTATTGCACAACTGAAGAAAAAGAATGAAAGGATCAGTGAATGAGCAGCTCCACAATCAGTTACTCTGATGAAGGCATGCTCACCATCAACGGTGAATTTGGTTTTGCAACCGCATCAGATCTACTCAAGCAAGGGCTAACTCTAATGGATACACAAAAAGAGTTAACCATTGATCTCAGCGGCATAACTGGCAGCGACAGCGCCGGATTGGCCGTGATGCTAGAATGGATGGACAACTACAAAGCTGCCGGACAACAACTCTATTTTCGCAACATACCTGAATCATTGCTGGAAATAGCAAGAGTCAGCAACCTTATCGACCTTCTTCCACTCGCGGATACCTGATGGACAAACTTCTTATAACCGGCGGCACCTCTCTAGCAGGTGAAGTGCGCATCGCGGGTGCCAAAAATGCTGCACTGCCCATTCTGGCAGCAACCCTATTGGCTGATAGCCCAATGACCATCAGCAATGTACCTCATCTGCATGACATCACTACAACCATGGGGCTACTGGGGCAAATGGGCGTGCAACTGGTGGTTGATGAGCGCATGCGCATTGAGGTGGATCCCAACACCATCACAAACTACTCTGCCCCCTACGAACTGGTAAAGACCATGCGCGCCTCCATTTTGGTGCTGGGACCGCTACTCAGTCGTTTTGGTCAGGCCGATGTCTCCCTGCCAGGTGGTTGTGCCATCGGCTCACGCCCGGTCAATCTGCACATTGATGGGCTGCGCGCCATGGGTGCAGAAATCGAGGTTGAAAGCGGTTATATCCGCGCCAAAGCTAAGCGTTTAAAGGGCGCTCGTTTGATCATGGATATCGTCACTGTCACCGGCACCGAAAATCTGATGATGGCTGCCACCCTGGCTGATGGCGAAACCATCATCGAAAATGCTGCCCGCGAACCTGAGGTTGTTGACTTGGCCAACTGCCTAAACAAGATGGGCGCAAAGGTCACCGGAGCTGGCACTGCCAGCATCCACATTGAAGGCGTTGAGCGACTTAGCGGCACCGATTACAGTGTTTTACCTGATCGAATTGAGACTGGCACATTTTTAGTCGCCGCTGCCATAACAGGCGGAAAGATCAAGATTCGTGACACAGCACCAAACCTGCTGGATGTCGTGCTGCAAAAACTACAAGAGGCTGGAGCCACTATTGAGACAGGTGATGATTGGATCACCCTCGATATGCAGGGCAAGCGGCCAAAATCTGTAGACGTGCACACCGCCCCCTACCCTGCCTTCCCAACCGATATGCAGGCCCAATTTACTGCCCTTAACACCGTTGCTGAGGGAGTAGGCATCATTACCGAAAACGTATTTGAAAATCGCTTCATGCATGTGCAGGAGATGCAACGCATGGGAGCCAACATCAAACTTGAAGGCAACACTGCCATTGTCACTGGTATTGATCAACTGACTGCCGCCCCCGTCATGGCCACCGATCTGCGCGCCTCAGCCAGCCTGGTACTAGCTGGTTTGGTTGCCAAGGGTGAAACCGTCGTAGATCGTATCTACCACATCGACCGTGGTTACGACTGCATTGAAGAGAAACTGGCAGGTCTTGGCGCGCACATCAGGCGCTTGCCTGACTAACATCCAGCACACAGGATTACATTGTGGAATTTGACGGTTGCATCACTATTGCGCTCTCCAAAGGGCGCATCTTTAAAGATACCCTGCCACTACTGAAGCATGCTGGTATCACACCCACAGATGACCCTGAGACCAGCCGCAAGCTGATTCTGGATACCAATCACCCTCAGATCAAGCTGGTCATCATCCGTG
>Ga0316192_10000871_pt1 | contig 22108 bp, 18 predicted proteins | sample MerIslwburrow_MG_FD_204931 | JGI IMG/M metagenome (GOLD analysis project Ga0316192, IMG submission 204931) | Coastal sediment microbial communities from Maine, United States - Merrow Island worm burrow | ecosystem: Environmental > Aquatic > Marine > Coastal > Sediment | place: USA: Maine...
ACAAATGAGCTTGAAACCGGCTTATTTATTCAATAACAGCTTTTGAGCGGACGCAAAAACTGTGAAAAGAACGGCGCTTAAGGTTTTGCAACCTTTTTTTTAAATTTTTAAAGAATATCGTCAAAAGATCCTCTTATGTGAACCGTTTGGTGGTTGAGAATTATTGGACTTAATCAACAGAGTCATGAATGTGGTGATACAGGTTAGGTGTCAAATGGAGGCTATAAAAATCACCGAATTTCACATCACAAAATTTTGCGCCAAAATAACCTGATTGCCAATGGCCGAGCGGTTTGGAGAAGTCGACCGCTGGTTCTACAAATGGTGTGGAGGGCGAACCCGCAGGTTGCCGCGGTGAGCGGCTTTTCTGATTGTGCGCGCAGCACCTCGCGTCGAGGATGCGCCCGGAACCCGCGCAAGACCCCGCATTCCGGCTTTCCTTAATTCATATAATAAGTTTAGTCGGAGAGGAGGCCGGAGCGGCTCAAGGAGGAAGTGATGCAGAAAGATCAGCGCTATAAATGGCAGTCGGAAGACGAAATTCGCATAAAAAGTCGATGTGCGCAAAGACCGTTTTACCGGATCGAACCGGATTGCCCATGTTTTCAGGTTTTGGTATGAAAGCGCAATAGAAAACAGCAAATAAAGCGCTAATTAACAAAGACCTTGACATTCATCATTAATCGTCTAACTTTACGTCAAAATTTAGGGCGTTCGCTCAGTATGAATTCATTCCGCTTGACATTTTACTTGTTTTTTTAGCTCTTGCATGCGGCCATTTTTGTTTAGAAAGTGGTTGGTTCGGCGCGTTGCAAGAAAGTTATAAATTGAATAAAATCAACGAGAACTTTAACCCGCTGCAACTGAAATGCAGTGGGTTTTTTTGTTTTCCGCCCGGTAGATTCGGAGGTTTCTCGCATTCACGTCAGTCTGGCGGTGGAATGTTGCGAATTTTACGCCTTGGCGGTGGTTGATGGAAAATGCGCCATCGGGTGAAAAAAATGAGATTGTAACTCGTGGGCAGAAAGTAGGCTGACATGATTTTGATGATCGATAATTATGATTCATTTACTTATAACCTGGTGCAATATTTCGAGGAGCTTGGCGCTGAGTTGGTCGTGCGTTTAAATGATCAGATTACCATCGATGAAGTTTGTGAAATGCAGCCGGAAGGCATTGTTCTTTCTCCGGGATCCGGACGACCGGAAGATGCGGGTATTTGCGTGTCATTGATTCAGGAAATGTCTGGCGTGACGCCGATCTTTGGCGTTTGTCTGGGGCATCAGGCGCTGGGTGTTGCTTTTGGCGGAAAAGTGATTCATGCGCCGCAATTAATGCATGGCAAAACATCTTTTATTAAGCATCAAAACAACGGTGTCTTTTGCGATATTGAGAGTCCGTTTGAGGCGACCAGATATAATTCGCTGGTTGTCGCCAGGGAGGAGCTTCCCGCAGCGCTTTGTGTGACCGCTGAGAGTGAGGATGGCGCGATTATGGGACTTCAACATATAACTTTGCCTCTTTTTGGCGTACAGTTTCATCCTGAATCTATTTTGACTTTGCGCGGTAAGGATATTCTGCGAAATTTTTTGAAAATTTGTGACGTTGAGGTTTACACGAAAAAAGAAAGTATGACAATTGGCGATTGGCGGCGTGAGATCGATCAAATCGACAGTAAACTGCTGAAACTCCTCAATCAGCGAGTTGAATACGCCATCGAAATTGGCAAAATCAAGCGTGAAACGGGCAAACAGCTACTTTGTCAGAAGCGCGAACAGTCGATAATGAACCGGTTGCGTGAGGAGAACCACGGCCCGTTTACTGTGGAATCCGTGCAAAATATTTTTGAAATAATAATAGACGAAACACGTCAGGTCGAAGGTCAGGAAGCAAAAAGTGAATAGAGAGGGATGTCATGGTTGTTATCATGTCGAAGCGTGCGACTGAGGATGAAGTTCAGGGTGTCATAGCCAAATTGCAGGAGCTTAATTTTCAAGTGCATCGCATTGTTGGTGTGAATCAGGTCGTATTGGGCGCAGTTGGCGACAAAAGGGTGTCGAACCGCAGCGTCATTGAACTGATGCCGCACGTTAGCAGGGTTATCCCTGTTACGCAACCATTTAAGCTTGCCAGTCGCTCGTTTCAAAGTGAAGACACCATCATTAAGGTTGGCGGTGTCGAAATCGGCGGTGAGAAAATGGTTGTAATGGCCGGCCCTTGTTCTGTGGAGAGCCGGGAGCAAATTTCGCAAATTGCATCCATCGTTTCAAAGGCTGGCGCAAAAATCCTGCGCGGCGGCGCCTTTAAGCCGAGGTCGTCGCCTTACAGTTTTCAGGGGCTTGGTGAAGAGGGTCTGCGTTACTTAAATGAAACAGGAAAAAATTACGGAATGGCGACTGTTTCCGAGATTATGGATGTGGCTCAGATTCCTTTATTGCTCGAATATGTTGATATTCTGCAAGTTGGCGCCCGCAATATGCAAAATTTTTCACTGCTTCGAGAGCTTGGCTCCGTGCGGAAGCCGATATTGCTCAAGCGGGGGCTGTCCGCCACAATAGAAGAATGGTTGATGGCCGCTGAATATATCATGGCGGGCGGCAACAGTGAGGTGATATTGTGTGAAAGAGGGATTCGAACATTTGAGCCTTATACACGCAATACATTTGATATTTCCGCCTTTCCGGTGGTTAAAAAGTTAAGCCATTTGCCGATTATCGGAGACCCCAGCCATGCCATCGGTATTCGAAATAAAGTGGCGCCGCTGGCTCGCGCAGCTATTGCCGCAGGCGCGGACGGGGTGCAGGTTGAAGTGCATGGCGATCCGGAGCGAGCCCTTTCTGATGGCGCGCAATCGCTTTATCCAGAACAGTTTTCACAATTGATGGATGAATTGAAAATCATTGCAGGCGCGGTTGGGAAAAATTTTTAGCCTGAGAGACAGATGAATTTCAATTGCATGGTATTGGGAAAGAGTTAATTGTCAGAAAAAACAGCGGTAGCCGAACTGCCATTTAGAAAAATTGTTATTGTTGGTTTTGGACTGATTGGCGGTTCGGTGGCGGCGGCGATAAAAAGCAAATTCCCGCGCGCTGTTGTCATTGGTGTGGACAAGCTGAATGTCGGCAAGAAAGCAGTCGAAAGTCATGTCATCGACAAATTTTATGCTATTAAGCAGCTTTATGTCGCAATTTCGCAGGCAAATTTAGTAATTCTTGCGACATCAATTGCGGGAATCATTGCAGTTATCAAAAAAAATTACAATCATATTGCACTAGGCGCGCTAATTACAGATGCTGGCGGCACAAAAAGCGAGATAATGCGGGGTCGCAAAAGAATTTTTGAATCCTGATCAGGGATTTCTTGGCGGACACCCAATGGCGGGTTCGGATTGCCGATGCTTCTTTCGGTATGTGGCGTGACATTCTCGCCACAAACCATGAGAATATTTGAAAAGCAATTAGTGATTTTATAGTTGAATTAGAACGACTGCGTGCTAAAATAGGAACCGAACAGTTGTCGGAAGTTTTTGAAAAATGCGCGCAGGCGAGGGGATCTATTCCAAAGGACTCCAGAGGTTTTTTCTTGCCGCATGCTGATTTATACGTTACGGTTGAAGATCGTCCCTGCATGATTCATGCGATCTCTTTCTGCCTGTTGCAGGGGAAAATCAACATTAAAGATCTTAAAGTTGTAAAAGTTAGGGAAGGCGAGGGCGGCACAGTGCGGTTGGCTTTGGAAAATGAGGCTGATCAAAGTATTGCAAAGAAACTTCTTGAAAAATAAGGCAAAAGTGAGGGTTTGATGATAAAAACAATTTTACCGGTTGAACGTCTGGAAGGTGAGGTTGAAATTCCGGGTGATAAATCCATTTCGCATCGCGCGTTAATGGTTTCAGCAATTTCCCAAGGGAGCTGTCATATCGACAATCCCGGTTCCGGCGCAGACATCAAAAGCACAATTTCTTGTCTGCGTCAGCTTGGTGTGCAAATCACTGAGGAAGGCGGCGCCTTTACTGTAAAGGGTGTCGGGCTAAACGGGTTACAGGAGTCAGAACATGCATTGAATGTTGGCAATTCCGGAACTACGATGAGGCTTTTATCGGGAATTCTGGCTGGTTATCCATTTATAACCACTATGACAGGCGATAAGTCGATATGTCACCGCCCAATGGATAGAATATTCACGCCATTACGCCAAATGGGCGCCGAAATATCGGCAACGAACGAGAACCATGCGCCTTTTTCCATATCCGGCGGCAATCTTCGCGGCGTTGATTATACATTGCCCATTGCCAGCGCTCAGGTCAAATCTTGTATCTTGCTCGCCGGTCTCTATGCCGACGGACAAACCAAGGTGACAGAGCCAGCCACTACACGAGATCACACGGAGTTGATGCTTGCCAGGTTTGGCGCGTCGATTCATCGGGTGCAGTCGACAATATCGGTGAGCAGCGGCCCTAAACTTCAGGGACATGATCTTTATATCCCGGGCGACATATCATCCGCAGCGTTTTTCCTCGGCGCCGGGAGCGTTGTGAAAGACGCCGGTATTTTAATTCGGAATGTTGGCATTAACCCAACAAGGGTCAGCCTTTTGACTGTTTTGGATGAGATGAACGCGCAAATTGACATCATGAACGTGCGAAATATTGCCAGCGAATTGATTGCCGATCTATATGTTAGAAATTCCAACCTTAAAAGCGTTTCTCTGCAAGGCGCCATAATACCACAAATTATCGATGAAATACCCATTCTGGCTATTCTGGCGACACAGGCGGAAGGTACAACTGTGATCAGCGGAGCCGAAGAATTGCGTCATAAAGAGTCTGATCGCTTGCGGAGTATAAAGTTCAATCTTGAAAGAATGGGCGCAAAGGTAAGCGAGCAAACCGATGGTCTGATCATTGAAGGCGGAACCCGCTTAAAAGGGGCTGACATAGAGTGTTTTTCCGACCACCGTATTGCCATGGCGTTTTCAATAGCCGGTTTGATTGCGGACGGTGAGACAACAATTAAAAGCAGTGAGACCACTGAAATAAGTTTCCCTGGATTTCACGAAAAACTGTATAGCTTAATTCAAAAGTGAAAAGTTTCAAGCTTGGAATCATTGGACGCCCATTGACGCACTCTTTATCGCCAATTCTGCAAGAATATTTGATGAAAATCAACGGCATGAACGGCGTTTTCGGTAAATATGACTTGCAGGAGCGGGAATTAGCCGGTTTTATGCGAAAAGTCAGGCAAGGTTTGCTTGTTGGGTTTAATGTGACAAGTCCATACAAACAAGCTGTCGTTGCCATGCTGGATGAAGTGGAGCCATTAGCCCGGCAAATAAACGCAGTAAATACGGTTTCCGAAAAAGAGGGGTGTCTGTATGGTTTTAATACCGATATCGTTGGGTTTAAAAATAGCTTAAAGAAGCATGTAGACGATCTTTCCTACTATGAAGTGGTAATTTTAGGGGCGGGCGGCGCATCCTACGCAGTGGCGCTCGCTCTTTTGCAATGCGGTGTTACGATATTTTCAATTGTCAATCGCACACGGGAAAAAGCCGAAAGTCTGGCGCAAAAAATGAGATTGATAGCGCCCGGTTCAAATTTTTCTGTTCATTCATTCGCTGAAATTCAAAAGAGGCCAAGTCAGTCTGAAATTATTATCATTAACACCACATCGCTTGGCGCTTGGCCCGTCGTTGAAGAAACGCCGCTGGCAGACTCAGACATCTTCCTAAATGCAATCGTGGTTGATATTGTCTACAATCCGCTACAAACGCGATTTTTGAAGCTTGCTTCGAAAAAGGCGGCGCTGACGATTGATGGACTCGACATGTTAATTTTTCAGGGGATTGCCGCTTTGGAAATCTGGAGCCGAGTCTCCGTCGAATATGAATATGAGGCAATCAGAGCTTTATTAAGCGAAAATATGGACAGCGATGAATAAAATTAGATTCTTTACGGCCGGCGAGTCGCATGGCCAAGGATTAATTGGTATTCTTGAAGGTTTGCCCGCCGGCCTTTCTGTCAGCGAGATGGAAATTTCTGTGGACTTACAGCGCAGACAGATGGGCTACGGACGCGGCGGAAGAATGAAAATTGAAAATGATCGCGCTCAAATTATTTCCGGCGTTCGATTTGGCAAAACACTGGGCAGTCCTGTTGCAATACTTATCGAAAATAAAGACTGGAAAAACTGGTTGGTCAAAATGTCAGTGACAGAAATTGATGAAGCGATCAAACAGGTGGTTGTTCCGCGTCCTGGACATGCGGACTACGCGGGAGCTGTAAAATATAATCAGCCTGACATACGCAATATTTTGGAACGCGCCAGCGCCCGTGAAACCGCAGCGCGCGTCGCCTTGGGAGCCATCGCTCGCAAAATGTTATCGGTTTTTGATATAAAAGTAGTTAGTCATGTAACGCAGATTCATCAGGCCAGGAGTTTATTTTCAGTTGCGCAGCTAGGTTCAAACGACACGCCGCCTGTGCAGCTTTCCACGATAAGTGATATTGCTGACCGCTCCGGGACGCGTTGTCTTGATAAAACAATAAGTGATGAGATGATTTTACAAATTGATCAAGCCAGGAAGAATCGTGATACGGTCGGTGGTGTCTTTGAAGTCATTGCGTTAAACTTGCCGGTTGGTCTTGGCAGCCACGTTCACTGGGATCGAAAACTGGATGGATTGATCGGTCAGGCCATGATGAGCATTCCAGCCATGAAAGGTGTTGAAATCGGATTGGGTTTTGCGGTGGGCGCTGTTTATGGTTCCCAGGCGCATGATCCTATCCACTATGACAGCGACACGGAGCGTTACCACAGATCCAGGAATCATGCGGGCGGTCTTGAAGGCGGCATAACCAATGGCATGCCGTTGGTTATTCGTGTTGCGATGAAGCCAATTGCAACCCTGATGGAGCCGCTCGCCTCTGTCAATATGCTTACCAAAGAAGCGGAGGCCGCCCACATTGAAAGAAGCGACACTTGCGCGGTTCCGGCAGCTTCTATAATTGGTGAAGCCATGCTCTGTCTCGTTCTCGCCGACGCCCTGCTTGAAAAATTTGGCGGCGACTCGATACAAGAAATAGCGAGCCGCTGCGATGACTGGAAAACAAAAACTCAACATTAAACGTCCTGTTTTCTTAACCGGCTTTATGGGAAGCGGAAAATCAATCATTGGGTCTCGGTTATCCAGCGGACTCCGGGTTCCTTTTATTGATCTGGATAGCCTGATTGCAAGGGAGGCCGGTTCAACCCTTTCTTATCTTTTTCAACAACGCGGTGAAGCGTATTTTCGTCAGCTTGAATCGGAGGCTATTCGTAGAATACCTGCCAGTGGTCTGAAGATAGTCGCTTTGGGCGGCGGCGCATTTATTTCTCCACAAAACAGAGCGCAAATATTTCAAAAAGGGATTGCTGTTTACATGAAGTGGCCTTTTGAATCATTGTATGATAGGATATCGAGAAATAACAAGCGTCCAATCGCGCGGGAAAAAAGTAAAAGTCAATTACGGGCGCTATTTGAAGAACGTGAGCCATTTTATCAGAAGGCGAACATTGTCTGTGACTTAAAGAGTGAATCGATTTTCGCTTCAGTGCAAAAAATTTTACAACAGTTAACGGAACAATCCGGATGAAAAAAATTCTGCTTATTAACGGGCCTAATCTGAATCTGCTTGGCGAGCGGCAGCCTTCGATTTATGGTTCTATAACCTTGGCGGAGCTGCACGCAAACGTTTGTGAATATGCTCGTCAATTCGGAATTGAAATAGAATGTTTTCAATCAAACCATGAAGGCGCCATCATTGATTTCCTGCACGAAAATAGAAAAACAGCGGATGGAGTTGTACTCAACGCAGGCGCGCTAACGCACTACAGCTATGCGCTTCTGGATGCCATCGTCTGCATACAGCCGCCAACCGTAGAAGTCCATATTTCCAATATCATGCAGCGGGAAAAATTCCGGCAGGTTTCTGTGCTAGAGGAAGCATGCGTGAAGCAATATATGGGACTGGGAGTAAATGGTTATCTACGGGCAGTGGAATACCTGGTCTCCAGCTCTACCATAAATAAAGCCAAAATTCTTGCCGCCAAATCAGGTTCCCGAGACGATTTGCTAAAAGATATCGTTAAGTTGTTGGCGGAAAGACATCCCAAATTTAACTGGACAGGAATTTATTTGGTTGAGGGCGTTGAGCTGGTTTTACACAATTACATTGGCAAACCCTCACCGCATACAAGCATTCCAATTGGCCGGGGAATTTGCGGGGCGGCAGTTGCGCAAGCTGAATCAATTATTGTTCCTGATGTGAATGCCGACCCAAGATACCTTGCCTGCAGCGTCGAAACCAGCTCTGAAATTGTCGTTCCGATTTTTCAACAGAGCAAAGTGATCGGTGAAATCGACATTGACAGCGATCTGCCAGACGCATTTCATGAAGATGACCAGCAAATGTTGCAGGAAATTGCAGCGCTCATTGGCTCAATGTAGTAAAGTTGCGCAGAGTGGTTCCTGAAAATATTACGGCGCCTGACATTTTTGTCGAATCAGTCCTCGAATATGTAAGTTTTGTCATCGCGCTGCTTGTGACGGTCTCATCATGGAAGGCAAAAGGGAATTTTGATCGAACTTTTCTTGTAAGATAATCTTGATGAAGCTGTATCATCCATAATAAGTCTGCAAAACGGAAGCTGTCATTTTTATAGTCTCATTTTTTTTGAATTAGGTTAACAATTTTGTAATCGAACGCTTACTCTGGAACGATACTTGCGAATACTGCGTGAAATAATTTCAGTCTGACTTTCTGTCATAAAACATTAAAGGATTTAGATGATAAAGCAGATATACTTGTCAAATAAATTTGGTTCTGATGAAGATACAATCATCATAGATGATTCTCACGGCCGGAAGCCGATTGACTTTTCGGTAGCGCAAACATTGCCTATTCTACCCTTGAGAAATACAGTTGTTTTCCCGCAGCAAATAATTCCTATATCAGTAGGTCGTGAGCGCTCCATAAAGCTCATTGAAGACGCCATGCAGGACAGTAAACTGCTGGCGCTTGTCGCACAAAAAGATGGCAAGGTGGAAAACCCGAAACAAGAGGAGCTCTACCAGTGCGCAACGCTTGCAACCATAATGAAAGTTTTCAAAATGCCAGATGGCACCCAAAGCGTTATGGTGCAGGGAATTAGTCGCGCTAGAATAATAGAATACATCCAAAAGGATCCCTTTTTTAAAGGAGTGGTTCAGCCGGAAGAGGAAAAAGTAGTTGAAAGTGTGGATATTGAAGCTCTGGTCGGCAACGTCAGAACTCTTTTTGAAAAAATTGTCGGGCTGGCTCCATACCTGACTCCTGAACATGCGATGCTTGTTCAAAATACAGAGACGCCGGGCAGATTAACTGATTTGGTGACTTGGAATTTGAACATTTCAACCAACGACAAGCAATCAATACTCGAACGCACAAATGTAAAAGAGCGCCTTGAGAAGTTAAACTATATTCTGACCAAGGAACTACAAATCCTTGAATTGGGCAGTAAAATTCAGTCTGAAGTTCAGGGTGAAATTAATAAAACCCAAAGAGAATATTATCTGCGTGAGCAACTAAAAGCCATTCGAAAAGAGCTGGGCGAAGGTGAAGATGAGCGCGCGACCGAAATAAATGAATTGCAAAAAAAAATCGACCAGGCCAACATGTCCGAAGAAGCCAATAAAGTGGCTTTAAAAGAGCTAAGCAGACTAGCCAAAATGCCGCCGTCGGCTGCTGAATACACAGTATCGCGCACTTACCTTGACTGGTTGGTTGAATTGCCTTGGAGCAATAGCACCGACGACAATCTGGACATTGCTGCAGGTCGCGAAGTTCTTGACAAAGACCATTACGATTTGGAAAAAGTTAAAAAGCGGATATTGGAATATTTAGCTGTACGTAAACTTAAAAATGATATGAGAGGCCCGATTTTATGTTTTGTCGGACCTCCCGGTGTGGGGAAAACATCTTTGGGTAAATCTATAGCGCGAGCCTTGGGGCGGAAATTTTTGCGAATTTCTCTCGGCGGAGTTCGCGATGAGGCCGAGGTCAGAGGGCACAGAAGAACCTATATTGGCGCGCTTCCCGGAAGAATTATTCAGGGATTGAAAAAGTGTGGATCAAACAATCCGGTTTTCATGTTGGATGAAATCGATAAAATCGGTCAGGACTTTCGTGGAGATCCATCCTCAGCATTGTTGGAAGTGCTCGATCCGGAACAAAATTTCTCATTCTCAGATCACTATTTGGAAGTTCCTTTCGATCTGTCAAAGGTGATGTTTATTGCCACAGCTAATCTTGCCGATCCAATCATCCCCGCATTGAGAGATCGGATGGAATTAATTGGACTGCCCGGCTATACCGAGCATGAAAAACTTTCGATCGCAAAAAAATATTTGATACCAAAGCAACGTGGAGAGCATGGCCTGCAGGAAAGTCAATTAATATTTAACGACGAATCGGTTAAAGAAATAATTAATTCATACACCAAGGAGGCGGGTGTTCGGAATTTGGAACGTGAAATCGCCTCGGTTTGTCGTGGTGTTGCGCGTGAAATCGTTGAGGATGTTGTCGAGAACGAAAAGGTCGAGACAGGTAAACTACACAAATACCTTGGCTCAAGAAAATTCTATTCAGAGGTTGCCGAGCGGACATCACGCTCCGGGGTTGCAACTGGCCTGGCCTGGACGCCTGCCGGCGGTGACATACTTTTTGTTGAAGCCACCAAAATGCCTGGCACTGGAAAACTGATCCTGACCGGCTCACTTGGCGATGTAATGAAGGAATCTGCAAAAGCGGCGTTGAGCTATATTAGAGCCAAAGCTGGTGAGCTGAATATTTCGGATGAGGATTTTCAGAAGCTTGACATTCATGTGCATGTCCCGGCTGGCGCAATTCCCAAAGATGGCCCCTCTGCCGGCGTAACCCTGTTTACCTCCATTTTGTCGGTGCTTACCGGAAAACTTGTAAAAAAGGACATTGCAATGACCGGAGAGGTCACTCTTCGAGGTTTGGTTTTGCCTGTGGGGGGAATTAAAGAAAAAGTGTTGGCGGCGCACAGGGCAGGCATTCGAAAAGTGCTCCTTCCCGAAAAAAACAACAATGACTTTGAGGAAATACCTGAACTAATTCGTAACGAAATGAAAATCACTTTTGTGAAAAATGTTGACCAGGTTACAAAAATCGCTTTGCAGGCAAAATAGGCTAATATTTAAAAAAGTGAGGTCTTTTTTATTGTTTATAGTGTTTTCTGAGCACAATATCCTCGTTTTTACAAAACTTAAAGGGAATAGGAAAACTGACAGTTGTTTTTTTGCTTGAATGAAGAAAATATTGTTTGCTTAAACAAAGTGTCTCAGTCGTGTGTTTATGGATCATTTAAATACATCTGTTTTGACCCTGTTTCATTTTAAGCGATGACATCAATTTTAGATAAACGCAAAATAATTAGTTGTTTAATTGCTACTAAAACCATTCGATTTAGGTGGCACAGTCTTTGATTCTCCACCGAACTTCTTACAACGCCAAATTTTACCATGACCCAGGGCTTCGAATGAAAGAACTACTCTACTTTTCCTCTTCTGATTTAATGGTGCAGGTTGACTATAAGGAAGAAGTTAATTCTATCAGTTACCACTCACACCGTGAACTATCCTTTGGCGAGCGGGTGGTTGTTGAGCAGTACTTGTTAACCAATATCGCCGTTAAAACCGACTATTACAAAAAATATCCAGCAATGCTCGGCTATAGTGGCGTCGATAGCAAATTAGTAAAAGAGTTAAATCAATTTCATATTAAAAACACGATGAATGATGCAAAAAGGAAAAAGAGCGCCGTAAATGATTCAGTTCAAAATTTAATCGATCGATCATTGTCCAATTATTATTTTGAGCAAATCGGCAACACCTTATTGGAGTTGAGAAAGGCATCCCAAAATGATGACACAACCTCGCAAATAAAGTCTTTTGCAACAAAATTAAAGGAATTAGTAAGCGCTTATAATTCGCATAATGCTCAATGTGTTGATATTGATGAGATTGTGCCTACCGATTTAAGAAGTTTTTTGGATTGAGTATTTTATTTTTAAAAGGAGTTTTAAAATGAAGGGTAAACTGACCTCTCTTCTCTTGACGTTATTATTTTCAGGGAACCTTTTTGCTCAGGGTGGCAGCAAAATTAGCGTTGGTCTAAATGTTGGACCCAGATTGATTTTTGGCGATCGAACAAAAACTGGTGAAAAAGAATCATTGGGTCTGGGCGGTGGTATTTTTATGAATTTCAGGATCCTGCCTTTTGCAGATCTTTCCCTCAATGTCGGTCTGAGCCAACTGCGATACACCGCAAACGCCAATGCGCCGGATGGTCTGGGAAACAATTTCACCGCCGTGGGCACGGGTGATTTAACCGCAAACTTTGAAATAATATCAAAAGGTATGTTTCGACCCTATATATCATTAGGCGGTGGAGCAATGGTTTTTAGACGTGGAACCTCTATTGATAATGGCTATGCTTATTTTGGCGGCGGCGGTTTCCGTATTCATCTAAACCAAAATTTAGCTTTATTTTTGGGTTCAGATTATCGCCTCACAACGACCGATCGTTTGGACGGCGGCGCCGAAGAAGGCACTGCTAACGATGGTTTCTTGAGTGTCAATTCAGGGGTAGTGTATAGCTTGGGCGGCGGCAACATGTCAGAGCCAAACGTCATTGCCGACGAAAGAGCGCCCTTTTATGAAGTTGATGACATGGGCGACTATGACACAGGAAATGTTGCTACTTACACGCCGGCAGATGATGTCTACGGAAATGGCGATCAGGGAAAAGATATGACTGAATATGTACGCCTGAAATCCCGCTTGGATGAACTTGCCGCAGATGTCGATTCAAGAGAAGGAGAAATAAGCAAGCTGCGAAAAAAGGTCAAGAACAGTAAAGGGCAATTAACAGAAATGGAGCGGCAAGCGGCCGGAAAAGGTAAGACCAGACTGCCCCGGAAAAAGTCTATGTCCGGGTTTTCTGATATTTATCAACAAGCCTTGGCCAATATGTACAATAAGGATTACACCGAGGCAATTTCATTATTTCGCTTGTTAACGCAGCAATTTCCAAATCACTCCATGGCCAGCAGTTGTCAATATTGGGTCGGACAATGTTATTTTGAAATGAAGAAATATCAGGAAGCCGCAACTGAGTTTTATAAAGTTTTGGCCTTTACGAAATCGCTAAAAAAAGATGACGCATTATTTCACCTCGGTAAGTCTTATTTGCAGATGGGTTCTGGAGACCGGGCAAGGGAGTCATTTCTCCGACTGATGAAGGACTATCCGGGAAGTGAATATACCGTGGAGGCAAAGGGCTACGTTGCCAGACTCTGAGGTGATTTTTTCAAGAGCTAACGCCCCTATAGTTAAAGGAAGTCAAATTCGGCTTTCGCAAGAAATTGACGAGCTTTTGTCACATGGAGTTGTTCTCCTTGTAGCGTCATGACCGATTTTTATTAAGCTGAAATTAGCTCATTTTATGCCATCGCGTTCATTTCTTTTGCACTATTCGCAGAAAGAGGTGAACGCGATAGTTGTTTTTTTAGAATTTAGATCTTGTTTGGCGCCGCTAAATTTTATCAAACAAAATACTTCCTCCGAGTAATCTTTTAAAGAAATTACGCCAATTTTTTTCTCAAACATGTAAGAATAGAGGTGTTCCAGGTTAGATGCAAATTGACCCCACTTACCTTCTGAAATTGCCTTGATCTTATAGAAAAAATGCTTATGTTTGTCACGTTTAATTAACCTTAATTACATTTTAGCTATAGGACTATGTTAATGACTAACATGGCCATCCTGATTGCAGGCGCCAGCAATTCCTATCTTGAGATTTCCCGGAAGATGTTGAAATTTCACTATAGCGATTGTAGCGTTGATTTTGCATATACCGCCAGAGAGTGCTTGGAAAGAGCCAGTTCTAACCAATATCAACTAATAATCATTGACTATAATTTAGATGACGCGAGTGGAATTGATATTATTGGTTCATTACGAAAGCAGGATAGCCTTATCCCCATTGTGGCTTTGATTGATGAAGGCGATGAAAGCAGGGCTCTTGAGGCTGTCGAAAAAGGCGCCAACGACTATATTTTAAAAACCAGAGGTTACCTGACGGCGCTCCCGATAACCATAAGAAATTTATTTGACACCCATTCCACCAATCCCGTTAGTCAAGGGTTTGACCCAGTTATCGAGAAAGGTGCTCCGTCTCCCAATAGCCAGGAGGGGTATTTTATCTTTGACAAGAAGGGTCGAATTCTCTCTGCAAGTCAAGATATTCAAAGAATAACAAAATTCCCCATGGAAGAATTGATCGAGCTGAGTTTTGTTGACCTGCTCCCGGATTATTCTGAGAAAGATTTCTTTGACTGGGCGCTACAATCACGGAGCGGTGGAAAGAATAATAAAATTCGTAACATTGAACTTGTTAACAAGCGACGTGAGCGTATTGAACTTGAAGTTCTGTTTGAGGCAATCGGGAATAATAGAGAGGGCGCCAAATGCTACCGTGGTCGCGTTTTGAGCTCGGGGACGACTGCAAAAAACAGCAAGTTGAATAAAATCGACCAAATAGAACTCGTCACAACACTATCCCGAATTATTACTTCTTCCTATGAGGAGCCTTTCGCGGTTTTCCTGGAAGAAATTGCCCAGTTAACCAGTCAAACATTTAACTTTCAAAGGGCAACTGTCGCAATTCTCAATAAAAGAAAAAATGTGTTTGTCAAGCATGCGATGATTGGCTATGGAGAAAATCCACCAGCCGAACAAAGGGCGGTTGAAGTGCCGCGTGAAGTGATTGAGCGCGCGTTTGGTCAAAGCTACAAAGTAAAAGTCATTTACTATAATCAGGATCAAAGGAATCTGCTGCATTCTATAAATTCCAAATTTCCTGAGCGGAGGACGCAAAGGCGAAGACCTCCAACGGAATGGCATCATCGCGATCTCATACTTGTCAAATTAGGTAACGCGAATGGTGAAACCTTTGGCTATATCTCCATTGACAGACCCGCGCCGAACTTTATTCCCGGAAGAGATGTTTTTCATAACTTGCAAATTTTTGGACAACTGGTGTCGTTTGCAATTGAAAACTATTACCAGTTTTCAAGTTCAGAACGTCGCGCGCGGCGCCTTAAACAGCTTCTTGTAACAGGCAATATTTTTAAGCTTCACATGAATTTAAATGATCTGTTAAAAGAGATTGTCTGGTCAATCAGGTTTTCAACCGATTTTACTGTTATCGGGTTGGGGTTAATCAGCAAAAAAACAAATGCTCTTGAAATGCGTGCAGTAGCTTGTAATAACAGAGTTCAAAAAGGCGTTTTAAAATCTCTACGGATCAATATTGATCGACTGGCTGAACTTCTTGATGAAAAAAGCAGACGTGGAAATTGTTTTCTGGTTGAGGATGAAAAAATTTTAAAGCATTTCAGAGGCTCTTATCTGAATGATGAGAAGGATTCAGATAGTGGCGCGAGCGGCTTGACCTCTTCAGGTGTCTTCTTTGTTCCTATTAAATCGCATACCGGTAAAATCGTTGGGATTCTTTTTGCTGATAGCAATTCAAATAACGCCCGGTTTGCTACAAAAGATATTCTGGATACATTGAAAATTATGGCGAATCAAATATCAATAGCCATCGATAACCGAATTTTATATGTTAAAGCCCTAAGGGCAAACGCTTCGGATGAAAGAGTCCGAAAAATACGAAATGAAGTAATTCCAGAGCTACACGGAACCAATACTCGCCACCGGTTTATGGAACGTTTTTTTAAATAGCTTGAGGCGATGAGAACTCTAAACTTAAGATCGTATAAAACCGTTACAATATTGTTGGCGTTCGTCCTGTTTGGTTTGCTGTCCAGTTGTTCCTTTCGTGAAAGAGCCAACCCTTTAGATCCTAAAAATTCTGTCACCGCTGGTCGTCCAACCCGGCTAAAAATATCTGCTTCCGCGGATACGGTTATATTGAGTTGGCAACCAATTCTCAATCAGGATTTGACCGGATACCGCGTCTACCGGAGTGCTCCCCCTGATCAAGTCGCCATACCATTCGTCGACTTGGCTGTCACAAATTCAAAAGTGGAAGATGCGACCGTCGTTTTCGGAAACGAATATCGCTACAAAGTGACCGCTCTTGTAGATGATTATGAAAGCCCGCCCTCGACAGAGATAATAGTTGAACCCGGACCGACAAAATCAATTGTAGCAAACAACGGCTTGGGAGAATTACAACAACGGAGCCATGACTCGCGACATTTTTTAAAAGTATTACGCGGCTTCGATTTTATTTATAAAATGGAAGGCAGCCCGCTTTATAACAAACTTTGGCTAATAGATGTGTATCTGAGTAATAGCGGCAATGTCTTTGCGGTAAATATGGATTCATTTTTCGTGAAAACCGAAATTCCATTGCCTGGGCCCAGAGATATTTCCATTAACAAAGCAAGCGGCAATGTGTGGATTGCCGACGTTGAGAGTCGTGTGGTCTGGAAGTTCGATAATGATGGGCATGAACTCTTGAAAATCGATGGGTTTGCGAATCCTTCTTCCGTATCTGTTGACCAGGCAACCGGTGACTGCTGGGTCGCTGATAAGGCTGGGAAAAAGGTCTTTCGGTTGCTCAGCGGAAATGGAAGCAAAATTTCAGAAACGGATTCCTCAATTACCGCCCCTGTTGATTTGCTCTCTGACCCACTTACAGGAGGGGTGTGGGTTGCCGATCAAACGAAAATCATAAAGTTGAATAAAGACGCCAAATTTATAGCCGGGATAGAATGGTTTTCAGAGTTGAAAAAGCTGGCTTTGGATGAACGAGAAGGCGCCGTTTGGGCGCTTGGATTGGAAAAGGTCTCAAAAATTGACTCTCTGGGCAATGAGCTTTTTAGTTTCAGTGATTTGAGTTCACCTTCTGATTTGATTGTGAATCACTATGATGGCAGTTGCCTGGTAACAGATGTGCTTAACCACAGAGTGATAAGGATTTCTCATGATGGCCTCAATATTCAGTTTGTTGATGGATTTTCTTTTCCAGAAGCAGTTGCTGTTTGGCCCAGGTAAAAACAAAAATCCATAATTATGTCATAATTGAATTGAATCATTTATAATGTTATGCCGTACGCTAGGTTCGGTTGCTGAATTAACGTCAATAGCTTTTGCTTTGAGATACCATTGATGATAAGTGAAGGCGATGCAGCCATGTACAAAGGAGGTTTTATGCAAGGGTTTGAAGTGAAAAATAGCGAAAAAGAAGATATTAGTGTGCTTGGGTTAAAAGGATATCTTGATGCGCACACAGTGCCTGATCTTGAAAACGCTTTTCAGAATCTTGTTGATAACAATAAATATAAGATTGTCGTTAATTTTGAGAAACTTAGCTATATCAGTAGCGCGGGGTTGGGGGTTTTTATGGGATTTATTGAGGATATTCGTCAAAAGGGCGGCGACATAAAGTTAACCAATATGCAACCAAAGATATTTCGTGTTTTTGACCTGTTAGGCTTCCCAACCCTTTACGATATTCTGGAGGAAGAGAAAATGGCTGTTGAAATGTTTACAAGCGCATGACATTAAATAAATGAAAAGTCATTGAACCGTGAAACGAAAAAGTGGTGAGCATTTTGCCTGATAGCCCAAAATACCAGCTAAAGCTGCCAAGCTCGTCGTCCAATCTTGCATTGATTCGGGATTTTGTAACAAAGGTTGCCTTGCAAATTGGGTTTGACGGCGATGAGGCTGGAAAAATTGAACTGGCTGTGGATGAAGCTTGTACAAATGTGATTAAGCATGCGTATGGCGATAATTCTGAGAAACAGATTGATATCGTTCTTCAGGTGAAACGTAATGAACTAATCATAACAGTTTCAGATACAGGCAAAGGCTTTGACCCATCTGGCGTACAGGTGCCGGATTTAAACAAATCTATCAAGAGCGGCAAAAGGGGGGGCTTGGGAATTTGCTTAATAAAGACACTTATGGATCAGGTGGATTTTCAAATTAAGCCTGGTTCTAAAAATCAGGTTAAAATGACAAAAAAACTCAACTCATCTTCAAATTAGAGTAAATTGTGTCCCGGAATAACCTTCATGAAAGATTCGAACTTCAAGCTATCTTTGATCTTGGCAAAGCGCTCAACTCCTCATTAAATTTAAATAAAATTCTCAACACCTTGTTGCTGACTTTGATGGGGAAATTCCTGATCAGTAAAGGCGCGGTTCTCGTGCAGTGCGCTGAAAATGAATTTAGAATTGAAGCAGTAAAGGGCCTTCCTCAAAATATCGTTGGCAAAAAATCGCGCATTGATAATGTTCCCGCCGGATTTATTTCGCTGCATGAATTGAAATTCTCTTCGTCTGAGACTTTTTCGGAGTTGAGCGGCATTGAAGTGATTTTACCAATTGAGCGTGACGCCCATCTTTTGGGTTTTGTCGGGCTAAGTAAAAAATGGCATGGCGACTCGTTTTCTGAAACTGAGGTGGAGTACCTTCATTCTGTATTAAACATTTCCGCAACCGCCGTTCATAACAGTTTGATTTTTCGGAAACTGGAAACTGAAAAACGAAAGTCCGACAAACGGGTGCAAGAGTTAAACACCCTTGCAGAAATCGTGAAGGAGCTAAATTCATCTCTTTCAACCCTAAAATCAGGTAAAGTGGTCAATTTATTGGCCTACTCCATTATGGGTGAGATGATTGTAAACCGATGTCTTATTTTTCTTGTCGAGGGGGAAAATCTTGATCTGGTTTTGAACAAAGGGCTGACCACTGACGTCATTGAACAAATAAATACCAAAGAAAATCTGGCAAAATTGCTTAATATAAAAAATGCCTGCCTGATTGATGAGGGAGATGAGCAACTTTGCGGCCTGGTTGATTTGGGTATTAATGCCGTTATTCCAATGAATGTTGAAAATGAGATGAAGGGAATCATAGCGCTTGGACAAAAGATAACCAAAATCCCATTTTCAGATGATGAATTGCGACTTTTGTCGATACTTGGCAACTGGGCCGTAATTTCTATTGAAACAGCCAGATTGATTGAACAGGAGCTTGAAAAGAAATCTCTTGAAGAAGAACTGCGCATTGCCAGTGAAATTCAGCGCAAACTCCTGCCAAAGGAAAACCCGACGCTGGAGAAATTTGAGGTTGCAGGGTTAAATATGCCTTCTCTGCAGGTGGGGGGAGACTATTTTGATTGGGTGAAAATTTCTGAAGATGAGTATGCTTTTTGCATTGCCGATGTTTCAGGTAAAGGAGCGCCGGCGGCGCTATTGATGTCAAATCTTCAGGCCAGCTTCCATGCGCTTCTCGGACTTAATATTAAACTTACCGATATTGTTGCGCGAATAAACAACATCATATATCAAAATACGAGCAGTGACAAATTTATCACAGCATTTTTTGGCGTTCTAAATACGTCAAAATTTACATTGAATACGGTCAATGCAGGGCACAATCATCCGTATTTTTATCACCAGGACAATCGTTTTCAGGTGTTTGATAAAGGCGGCTTAATATTGGGAATGATACCTGATGTGCAATATTTTTCAGAAAGTGTTGATCTGCAAACGGGAGACTTGATTGTAATGTTCACCGATGGCATTTCTGAGGCAATGAACAGAAACGAGGAACTGTTTGAGGAACATCGCATCAAAAAATGTATAAGTGACAATTGCAGAAAAAGCGCGGCGTCTTTATTAGATGCTTTAATAGCCGAAGTGCGCGATTTTTCAGCTGGCTGTCCGCAGGCCGATGACATTACAGTCTTGACGATTAGAGTGAAATAGTTTTTGCTCATTTTGTGCGACGCTAAAATGGTTGATTTGTAATTTTGTCCTGATTATTTAAAAGTGGACGATCTTTAATTTTGAGCCTTTAATCTTGTTTCTTTTCCAATGACTTTCTTATATTAGCTGATTATTTTTAAAAGTCTCGCTTGTCATCCCCGCCGGGTTTGCTTAAATTCAGCTAACAAGACTTTGCCAACCTTTAAAACCATACAAAATATTGTATGAAAGTGTTTTGAAGGGAATTAATAAATATTTTTTTGAACAAAAACGCGTAAGCGTGTTAATTGTAATAATTTATCGCCATGGCTCGAATACTAATCGTTGATGATGAAAAATCCATAACGTATTTACTTTCTGAAGTATTGAAAAAGGACAAGCACGATGTTTCAACCTTATCCGACGGTAAACTTGTTCAAGATGAATTAAAGAAGAATGAATATGATTTAGTTGTCTCCGATCTGCACATGAAAGAAGTCGGCGGCATAGAGGTCTTGAAGACCGTTAAAAGTAAGGATGACACCACAGAAGTATTGATTCTAACCGGCCATGGCACCATATCAACAGCCGTTGAGGCCATGAAATTAAGTGCTTTTGAATTTTTGACTAAACCGATCGACATGGAAGAGTTTAGAATGAAAGTTAAAAAAGCCCTTGAACGACGTAATTTCAGATTAAAAATAATCCGCCAGAAAAAGGAATTGCAAGAGCAACAGGAGATGTTGCGCAAGGACTTGAAGCTTGCCGAACAAGTTCAGCGAAGTCTGGTGCCAGCTCCGGTTCGTCTGAATGAGGTTGATGTTGCTGTGAAGTATATGCCGATGATCGGCGTGGGCGGCGACTTTGCCGACGTTTATCACGATGGATCAGAAAATATCTATTTAACGATTGTTGATGTGACCGGGCACGGAATTACAGCGGCGCTCCTGGTAAATAGAATATGCAGCGAAATCCGGAATTTGGTCAGGGAAAGACGCCAACCCGCCTCTATTCTTTATTATGTAAACAATTTTATATTTGATGCTTTTGACGGAATGGCGATGTTTTTGACTATGTTTAGCGGCGTGTTAAACCTCCGCGAGAAATCTTTTACCTATGCCGGAAGCGCGCATCCCGCAGTTATAATGTGGGATAGCCAGGTGGATGAGTTCAAAAAGCTCGATTCTCAAAACATCATCATCGGGTATGAAAAACGCGATGAAAGCAAGTTTATTCAGCAAACCGTTCAGATGAGTTCAGACGATAAATTATTGATGTATACAGACGGAATTATCGAGGCTGAAGACAGCAACGGCAAGCAGTTGGGAATTAATGGATTTATTAGCTTTTTAAAATCAAGCATCTACCTGACCGGTGATGAGGTTCTGGAAACAATTGTAAACGGCGTCCATCAATTCAGCCCGCAGCCAATAAAAGATGATGTTTATCTAATTCTTGCCACTCTGAAATAATTGTCTATCTAACCTGTAGATGAATAATCCATCAATAGACGACGTTAACGGTCGCCACGCTCTAAAATACTCAAAAATAAAAGTACCCGGAAAGTTTCAAATAAACAGACCAATTGTCAATTTAGTCCTGTTTATACTAACCATCATTTCAACTTTTTTAACCGGGTATGGAATGGAAGGCCATATTTTAGAAGGGGTCTGGTATAGCAGCGGGATAATTTCAATTTTGTTGGCTCATGAAATGGGGCACTACTTCATGTGCAGAAAGTATGGCATTGCCGTCACCTTGCCGTTCTTTATTCCTTTGCCCTTTTTAAGCCCATTTGGAACATTGGGGGCGGTAATAAAAATGGAATCCTTTATTCCAAGTCGCAAGGCTCTTTTTGATGTGGCAGTGGCTGGACCTTTGGCAGGTTTGGCCTTTACGATTCCGGCTATATACTTTGGCGTCCAACTCTCAGATATTGTAGAGAAGAGCGCTGTTAACTCATCAGGAGTGATTCATCTTGGCGAATCGCTGCTTTATCAGTTTTTATCCTTTTGCGCCATTGGTTCACTGTCTGAAACAAAAGAATTGATGCTGCATCCTTTGGCTTTTGCAGGGTGGGCGGGTCTTTTTGTCACCGCTTTGAATCTGCTTCCCATTGGTCAACTGGATGGCGGCCATATTATCTATGCGCTGGTGGGGAAACATCACAGAGTGATTGCTATTACGGGTATTGCATGTATGCTGGCTGTGGCTCTTTTTTGGTTTCGAGGCTGGATTCCATTGCTTTTGCTGTTGCTTTGGTTTGGAATT
>Ga0316192_10000872_pt1 | contig 22102 bp, 22 predicted proteins | sample MerIslwburrow_MG_FD_204931 | JGI IMG/M metagenome (GOLD analysis project Ga0316192, IMG submission 204931) | Coastal sediment microbial communities from Maine, United States - Merrow Island worm burrow | ecosystem: Environmental > Aquatic > Marine > Coastal > Sediment | place: USA: Maine...
GTCTGATCCAGCGCCATGTCGGTGATACCCAGTCGGTTGGCCAGGGCCCAGGCCTGGTTGCGGCGATCCCAACCAGCCTCGACCCGAACCGAGGTCGGCACACCTACCGTCGTTGATCGGGACCGTTTCCTGCGGGTCGTGATGACCTGGAGGTGCGAGATCACCTTGCGATGCTTTGGGTGCCTCGCACTCGACAGCGCCCGGACCGCCTCGTTGTCGAGTAGCACGAGGCGGCTCACGCCGCACCGGCCCGCTGTTGGGCCTCGGCCCACAGCAACACATCGTCACCCGTGGCATCGGGCCGGGTCTGCACGATCTCCGCCGCGGCACGGTGCAGGATCTCCGCGCTCTCGGCCAGATCGTGTCCGTCGATCTCGGCTGCAGCCACCGCAAGATCACCAAGAGTCGGCCGCACGTCGGGATTGGCGGCGTAGTGAAGTTCGAGCGCAACCTCGGCGGCCGCCGCTTCGAGCGTGTTGCGCAGCGCCGTGGTGGCGAGCGCCGTCGTCGTCGGAGCCAGGCCCAGTACGTCGACGGCAATACGGGTGGCTTCGCGGAGGTTGTCGGGGAAGCGGATGGACGTGTTGGTGGCCGTGTCCTCGCCCACCGAAAGAAGCTCCGTGACCTGGTCCAGGGCGGCGGCTATTACCTTCTGATCACGCTGCATGGCAGTGACCGTACCACATGCTGTGGTGCGGTCACTGCGGCGGCTACAGCCACACGAGGGAGAAGTCCTCGATCGTGATGTCGTTCTTCTCCAGGGGGATGTCGACCTCTTCCACCGAGGTGGCCTTGGCCGACCATTCGTCGTCGATCTCGATGAGGGCCTCGGCCAGGTCCAGTTCGAGCTCTTCGAGGTCGTCGATTTTCTCCGCCACCCTGCTCCGGGCCGACTCCAACCGGGCCCCACTCGACGCGCTCTGACGCCGGCCCGACGCCGCTCGACGGGCGGCCGAGGCCATCTTGCGGGAACGGCCCCTGCCCCCCAGCAGACCGCCGAGCAGACTGGAGCCGATATCGATCAGATTCTGCTGTTTGCGCCCCTGGACCTGCACCTCCAATTCGTTGACCCGGTCGTCGGCCTTGGCCAGGGCCGTCTCGATGGCGTCGCGCTTGCGTTCCAGCCGGTCGCGGATCTTGGACGCTTCGTCGTCGGCCCCGTCGTCGGCCGCCGCTTCGCAGCGCACGGCGAACGCTTCGGCCGTCTCCCCCGGGCGCGACCACAACTTCAACTCGGCGTTGCGGAACAGGGTGTAGGTCTCGTCGCCGTGCAGTTGGGACTTGAGGGCGGCCTTGGCCGAGCGAATCCCCGAGGCCGTGATCTTGACCGCCGGTAGCCGGTAGACAGGGTTGGCCGGAGCGTCGTCGGTGAAATCACGGTCGTCGAAGTCGACGGCAATGGCCGCCCCGACGTCGATGCCGTCGTCAACGAGAGGGATAAGGGCCTCCCACTCCTGTTGATGGCGTAGATCGGCCCGGGTCTCGTCGAACAGCAACTCCACGCGGGTCGCCAGGTAGGCGGTGAGCGGCGCACCGGCACGGGCCGGGGCGAGATCGAGTTGCTCGCGCCACGGGGCGGCGGCCTTGACGTAGCGAACGGTTAGGGAATCGGGCACCTTCGGCGGCACCGGCGACTCGTTGTCGGCCAGATCACTCGCTGCTGGAGCCGGGTTCGGCTCAGGCGTTGGTGAGGACGTCTTTGATGATGACGTCGACGTGGCAGAGGCAGAGGCCGAACCAGCATCGGAGTTGAGCGCAGCGATCTCGTCGGCCATCAACGTGGTGATCTGAGCGCCGGTGAGGGGTCCGGCCAGGTAGCTGAGGGCCCAGCGGGTCGTCAGCAGCAGCAGGTCGGAGGAGCGGGTGGTGCGTACTACGAACTGGCGTTTGCCCAGCGACGAGATCGTGGCCTCCAGGGTGTCGAGGTCGACGCTGCCGTCGGCCGAGCGCAGGCCGTCTACCAGGCGGCGCTTGTCCTGCTCGGTCTGGAGGCGGCCGATGAGCCAGGTGCCAGCATTGGAGATGGCCTTGTAGTCGAGGTCGACGGGGTTCTGGGTCGAGAGCACCAGCCCCACCCCGAAGGCCCGGGCCTGTTTCAGCAGGGTGAGGATGGGGCCCTTGGTTGGCGGTTTGCCAACCGGAGGGGCGTAGCCCGCCACCTCGTCGATGTAGACCAGGGCCCGCAACTGGCCGGTGCCCGGTTGGTTTCGCATCCAGCTGATCATCTTCGACAACACCAGGGTCACCGCAAACTGCCGCTCCTGCTCACTCAGGTGACCGAGCGACAGCACCGCGGCCCGGGCCTTGCCCCCGGCGGTCCACAACATCGACTCGATGTCGAGGGGGGCGCCCTGGGCCCAGAGGGCAAAGCTGGGCGACGCCAGCAGGCCGTTGAGCTTCATCACCAGGCCCTGACGATCCTTGGCCGGGAAGAACGTATCGAGATCCAGCACCCCCAGCTTGCGGATCGGGGGGTCGAGGATCTGGCCCAGCAGGGTGGCCAGATCAAGGTCGTCGCCTGCGTCCCAGGCCCGGGTGATCAGGTTGGCCAACAGGATGTGCTCCCGGCCCGACAGTGGATCGCTGTCAATGCCGACCAGCGACAGCAACCCGCTGACGGTGGTGTCGACCTCGTCCTGGCGGGCGGCGGCATCGCTGGTGGTCGGGACCGACAGGCGACCCATGACATCGAGGGGGACCCCGGTGTTGCTGCCCGGGGTGTAGATCACCGGGGTGGCCGCCTGGCCCAGGCGGGTCAGGTCGTCGGGGCCCATGCCCCACGAGTCGAGCCCGTCCCGCCAGCGCTCGGCCGTGGCGGCGGCCAGTTCGGCCACCGTTTTCTGCTCCACCCGGGCCGAGCCCTCGTCGATCCAGGGCTCGAAGTCGGCCGGGGCCAGATCGGGAAAGGTGAGGGCCAGGTTGCCGAGATCGCCCTTGGGGTCGATGGCCAACACCGGGATTCCGGCCAGCAGGGCCTCCTCGATCAGCACCATCCCGAGCCCGGTTTTGCCTGAACCCGTCATCCCGACGATCACCCCGTGCGTGGTGAAGTCGGCCGAGTCGAGCAGCACCTCATCACCGGTGCGATCCCCGGCGGTGTCGATCTTCTCTCCGACGAACAGGTGTCCTGGCGGTCGTTCCATGGCTGCCACTCTGGCAGCTGCGAACGCCAATCGCAGCTACCTCGTGACCTTCACCATGAAGAGAACTCAGCGGACGGGGGTGCCGACGAAGGTGGAGGCCACGTCATTGTTGTTCTCCTCCCGGTGGCCGGAGAAGATGATCTGGTTCTCGTTCACCATCACCCACTCGACCCAATTGATGTTGGTGCCGGTGGCGGAGGCGAGATCATCGAGGGGAGTGACCGACCACGCAATGCCGTCCTCGCTGAACATCAGATAGAGATGGGTGTCGGCGCTGTCTGCCACACTCCAGTTACGGATCACGACGGCGAGGCCCAAGGGGCCAGTGGCGACGGCGCGCTCCGGGCTGCTGATCTCTCCCGCCGGGTCCAGGCCCGGGAGCAAGGCGTCAAGGTCGGTCGTGGTCCAGGTTGCACCCCCGTCGGCCGAGGCGTGAGCCTGCAATACGTTGATGGCCTCGAAATCCTCTTCAGTTGGTTGTTCGATGGCAATCAGGCGCTGACCGACGACGTGGATCGAAATGCCCGATTCCCCCTCGGATGCGGTCGGCACCGCAACCGGCGACCACTCCTGGCCATCAACCGAGATGAATGCGTCGAGTGACTCGAAGTTGGGCGACCATGCGGTGGCGACAAAGCCGTTCGGAGTGGAAATCAGGTCACTGATCTGGCCTGGAAGGTCGGCGTTGACTTCTTCCCAGGTCGTGCCATCGGTGGAGCTGAACAGCCGCCGATTCCGAAGGTCGTCCTGGCTGTTGAGCCCGATGTTCGACCACGGAATGGTTCGCTGCACCACGGCTTCACACGGTGATGCGGAGGGATCGAACTGGAGCTCCGGTTCCACCTCCACCGTTTCGACGGCTTCTGCCGCCTCGTCGGGGATCTGACCCGGGGAGGGCGCGATAGTGGGCGCCAAGGGTCTCGATGCCCCATCGGCTGGCCCTGATTCGACGGTGCATTCGTTGTCGTCAACGATCTGGATACCTTCGGGTGCACTCTGGGCGTATTCGGCGGAGCTGTGGTCGTCGATTCCGGCGGCGGCCTCGATATCGATCCAGAACGAGGTGCTGACCGCGGCCAACATCCGGTCGGGGCCAACGGCCAGCTTGGTGGTCACATTGGTGCCGAGCACGGGCACGGTGAGGCCCTCGGGCGGGGTGGCCGCCGGGGCCAGGTCCTGGCGGTCCCAGGTGGCGCCACCGTCATTGGATACTCCCACCTGGGCCTTGGTTCCCACCGTCGCGGGGGCCGTGCCCAGGGCGTAGAGCACACCGGTTCGCTCGGCCATGTCCGATACCCAGGGATCAGGCCCGAGTTTAGTGTCCTCCCAGGTGACCCCGTCGAGGGATCGGTAGAGGGTGTTCGCCGGTTGCCAGTCGTTGCTGCGGCCGGGGGTACCGGGGGCGGTGGACAGGGCGTAGTAGTAGCCGTCGGATCCGGTGAAGGCCGTCTGGGAGAAGCCGATCGTTTGCTCCGCCGTCGACCAGGTGAACGAAACCGAACCCTCGCCGGTGAGCGGGGCGACCGCAACGTCGGTGACGGTGTGTTGCCCCGATCCATCGCCACGGCCTGCGACCAGAGCCAAGCCGCCGACACTGAGCACAGCGACGGCGACACCGGCCATGACGGCGTGGTGACGGCGTTGACGACGCCGGTGGAGCGTTGCGATCCCGGCCGCGCCCGGGCCGGTGAGGTTCAGTTCGTGCGCCCCCTGTCGGAGGGAGGAGCGAAGGGTGGAGATCAGCAGGTCGTCGTGGTCGGCGTTCATGATGTGGGCCTCAGGTGGGAAAGTGTGGATTGCAGCTGATGCAGAGCACGGTGTTGGCGGCTCTTGACCGTTCCCGGTCGGATTCCGAGGGCTTGGGCGGTGTCTTCGACCGACCAGTCGAGTAGCAACCGGCAGACGATGACGGCCCGTGCGCCTTCGTCGAGGTCGAGTAGGGCTTGACGGATCGTCGGCTCGGCCAGCGGGGGCAGTTCCACGTTTCGAGCCGAGGCGAGGGGTAGTTTCCGGGCCAGACGTCGGTGGAAGGATCGAGCCCAGTTGAGGCCGACCCGGTGGACCCAGGCCCCCGGATTGTCGTAGCCGCCGACCACGTCCCACCGTTGGTAGGCCCGCAGCATGGCCTCGTCGGTGGCCTCGCGGGCCAGGTCGACATCGGACAGGGTGTAGGCCAGAGCCGCCGTCACTCGGGGGTAGGCCTGCTCGTAGAACACGATGAAGTTGGCCTGGGTCACGGTGACGACCGTTTGGTCGGCGGGGCCCTTCACGTTGGCCAGGGCCCCGTGTGTGGTGGTGGAAAGGCGTTGCATCGAGTTCTACACCTCCGGGGAGGGCAAAAGGTTCACGGATTCTCGACTCGGGCCACGTCGGCGGGCAGACCCGACCGGCGGGCCCGGTCCGCCAGCAACTGCGAACGCAGGGTTTGCAGGGCTGGATCGGCGGGGGAGAGGCGCAGCCCTTGCTCGACCCGGTCCAGGGCCCGGTCGATGGCGAGGATAGTGCCGCCCCCGGCGCTCACGGTGGCGGCCACGAACCAGTTCCGGGTCGAATCCGGGCGCAGTGCGGTGGCCCGGTCGGCCTCGATGCCTGCGCCGAGGTGGTCGGCCCGTGCTGCGGCTCCAACGGCGTTGGCGAGGTGGTGATCAGCGGCCAGGTCGAGGCTTCCAGCCACGGCGGCGGCGAGGGCGGCCACAGCACAGGTGGCGGCCGCCAACTTCACCGGCAATGTTCGTCGGCCCAATGCCGGCGTGGGGCCGAGCACCGCCACCGGAGCAACCAGGGTTCCGGCCAGGAGCCAGAAGACGGGGTCGAGTTCGGCCAGGGGGAACAGGAACTGCTGTTGGGCGACGTAGCCGATCACGGCCGCCCCGATGCCCATGGTCACCGGATCGTCGCCACCAATGGCGGCCAGCGCGGCCCGGGCCACCAGGATCAACAGCACGGCGAACAACACCAGCCCAACCACGCCGGTGGTGACACCGACGTCGAGCAGTCCGTTGTGGGTCCGGTCGGTGATGACCTCGCGTCCGTAGCGGCGGATGTAGTCGGCATCGACGTGGTCCTGGAAGGCGATCCGGTAGCCTTCGGGGCCTGTTCCCAGCAGCGGCCGATCGGCCAGTACCCGAGCCGCCACCGACCACTCGGCCCAGCGCGAGCGGGCGGGCCCGTCGAGGGCAAACACGGTGGTGAGTCGCGCCCCCAGCGGACTGACGGCGATGACGGCCGCTATCGGGGCCGTCGTGAGCAGGCCCCACCTCAGCGGACCCCGAACGACGAGGCTGCGTCGCCTCACCACGACTAGCGCCACCAGGCTGGCCACCGCTCCCGCCAGGGCTGCCAAGGTGCCCGACGCCACCAGGGCCCCGGCCGCCGCCACCGCCCCGGCGACGCCGACCAGACGCCAGCCCCTCCAAGGTCCGGCTGCGCAGGCCAGGCCGATGGCCACCGGTCCGAGCAGAACCGCAGCGGCTCCGAGATAGGCGGGCTGGCCGAACGGCCCGCCGAGACGGCCTGAGGCGAGGACCAGGGTCACGGGAGCCAAGCCCAACGCCTCGGCCCCGCTGTAGAGGCCTAGGGCGACGGCCGACAACGAGGCAATCCGCGCCACCTGCCCCCGGCTCGATGCCAGCCGTCGGCCGACCACGAACCAAACGGCCACCATCAGCCACGCCAACAAGCCGAAGCGACGATCGGGCGTGCCGATCCAGGCGTGCAGAGGGTCGAGAGCCAAAACTGTGGCTGCGACCGCCACGACACCGAACGCCACCCACGCCATCGTCGTCTGGTCGGCCAACCCGCCACGGCCAGCCTCGCTCCGAGACGGGCGAGTCCAGACCACGACGGCGGCGGCGACGAACGTGGTCGACGCCAGCAGCGCCATTCTGAGCGAGCCGAAGGGCGCAAAGCCCCAAGGGTCGACGGCGATCACTGCTGCCGCCATCATGACCGCCGTCACCGCGGTCGTTGCTCTCACGTCGTTGCCTGCACGCTGTTGAGTGTGGCCCAAGCTCTCGGGTTTATCGGTGGCGGGCCGCCAACTACGGTGCCGATCATGGAATCGAAGACCCTCGAAACGCTCCTGATCGACGTCGCCGACAACGGCGTGGTCACCGTCACCATGAACCGGCCGGAGAAGAAGAACGCGGCCAACGCCACCATGTGGGACGAACTGCGCCAGACCTGGTCGGAGATCGCCCTCGATCCCGACGTCCGCTGTGTGGTCATGACCGGAGCGGGCGACGCCTTCTGCAGCGGCGCCGATTTGGCCGGTCAGGGCAGTGTGAAACGGCACCAGCTCCAGGGCATGAACATGATCAACATGACCATCCAGGCCTTGTACTCGATCATGGTTCCCGTCATCGCCAAGGTCAACGGCGTGGCGGCGGGGGCCGGGATGAACATGGCCCTGGCCTGCGATCTGATCGTGGCCGGTGATCAGGCCCGGTTCAGCGAGATCTTCAGCCGCCGCGGTCTGTCGGTCGACTTTGGGGGTACCTGGATCCTGCCCCGCCTCATCGGGCTGCACAAGGCCAAGGAGCTGGCCTTCTTCGCCGACATCATCTCCGCGGAGGAAGCCGAGCGTTTCGGTTTCGTCAACAAGGTTGTCCCCCACGCCGAACTCGACACCGTCGTTGGCGAGTGGGCCGATCGTCTGGCTGCCGGCCCTCCGCTGGCCATGGCCATGACCAAGCGACTGCTCACCCTCAACGCTTCGGCTGACTTCTCCGCCGCTCTCGAGGCTGAAGGCATGGCCCAGACCGTGAACTTCCACACCGATGACACCACCGAGGCGGTCAAGGCCTTCCTCGACAAGCGCGCTCCCGAGTTCCGCGGTCGCTGATCCCGACGGCTCGGTCATCGGTCACGTCCTTGACAAACCGATCCAGATGTTCCTTAGGGTCGAGGTCGTCCCCGCCGGGTTTCTCTAGGACGTTTTCCCTGGTCAGAGGGAGGCGGCTTCCGACTTCGGTCTCGACTGCGTTACAGTTGGCCCCAAGCGGGAAACGAGCGGAATGGCGTCGACCCGCACATCGTTGTTTATGAGTACACATTCATTCAAAGAATCTAGGAGGAGCAATGACTGAGGTTGAATCCGTAGTTGAACTCGTCGAAATCACCTCCATCGAAGAGGCTCTGGCTTTGATCGACCAGGGTCTCGGAGTGATGACCGACCGTCAACTGGTATCCACCTCGGAGGTAACCGATCTCCTCCTCGACGTGCGGGCGTTGCTCAGCGAGTCATCCGACTCGTAGCCCGCTAGGCCCCTAGGGGCCAGAACCTCTTGGCCGCCACGGCGAACGCGGCGCCAACCACTGTCCCGGCGGCGACATCGGAGCCATGGTGCATCCGATTGTGAACTCGGCTGGCGGCGACGACAAACGCGGAAGCGAGCCACAGCGGTCGTAGTTTCGGCACGGCCTCGCTCAGCAGGATGGCGGCCAGCGTGGCCGAGCTGGCATGACCACTGGGAAAGCTCTTGGTGTTCGGCCTGCGTACCTCATACGCCCGATCCTCGGGCAACGGTGGTCGCTCGCGGCTGGTGAGACGCTTCAAACCGCCATTGACCACAATCGACTCGATCCCCAGCATCACGGCGAGGCGTAACGAATGGCGCCGCTGTTCGGGCTTGACCAGGGCCAGAGCGATGCCTGCCACGTGCCACGCCTTGGAGAAGTCGGCGCCCTCGCTGGCCACGTAGGCCAACCAGTCGATTTTCTGTCGGCCTCGGAGCGGTTCGAAGGCCTGGTCAACGGCTTGGTCGAAATTCTTGACGGCTTGAAGCAAGCGGACAGCCTAGGGTGCGACGGCCGGAGGCCGTCGCACGGCATTGCCAACAGCGTTGGGGATACCGCTCTGCATGCTCCTAGAAAGAGACCATGACCAAATCACTTCGTTTCGGCATCCTCGGTGCGGCCCGTATCGCTCCCAAGGCCCTGATACTGCCGGTGGCCAAGCTCTCCGACGTTGAGGTGACCCGGGTGGCGGCCCGCGATCGGGCCCGGGCCGAGGCCTTCGCCACCGAACACGGCATCGCCGGAGTCAGCGCCGACTACAACGAGTTGATCAACGCCGAAGACGTCGACGTGGTCTACAACCCGCTGCCCATGTCGCTCCACGCCGAGTGGACCATTGCCGCCCTGCGGGCAGGCAAGCACGTGTTGTGCGAGAAGCCCTTTGCCTCCAACGCCACCGAAGCGGCGGAGATGGTGCGGGTGGCCGATGAGGAAGGTCTATTGCTGGGCGAGGCCTTCCACTATCTCTACCACCCCCTGTTCACCCGCATCCTCGACGAGGTGGCCAGCGGCCGCATCGGTGATCTGGTCCGCGTCGAGGGCACGTTCGAGGGAAGGATCGCCCAACCCGACATCCGCTGGGACTACGCCACGTCGGGGGGTTCGCTCATGGACCTCGGTACCTACCCCATGAGCTGGGTTCGCCACATCACCGGGGAAGAGCCAACGGTTGTCTCCGCCGAGGCGGTGGAGGGTCCGCCCAAGATCGATGCCGCCATCGCCACCGAGCTACTCTTCCCCTCCGGAGTTACGGCCCGGGTGGCCAGCGCCATGGAGCGGGGACCGGCCATCTCCCTCAAGATCGAGGGCACGGAGGGGCGAATCGACGTCAGCAATCCGATGGCTCCCCAGAACGGCAACCGCTTGACCATCACCACCGCCGCCGGGCAGACCTCGGGTCCGGTCGATGCCGGGGTGAGCTACGAACACATGATGCGGGCCTTCGTCGACTTTGTGGTCCACGGGGCCGAATTCCCCACGCGGGGCGCCGACTCCGTTGGCAACATGGCGGCCATCGACGCCGTGTACACCTCTGCCGGCCTGCCCATCCGCGGCACCTGAGGCCGACGGCTAGGCTGGCCGGAGAAAGCAGGGAGATGCCATGAGCCGTACTGTTGTGACCCGAACGATCGAAGCTCCGGTTGAGGCGGTGTTCGACACGATTGCTCACGTTGAGAACTTCTCCCGCGCTGTTCCCAACATCGCCAACGTCGACTATCTGACCGACCAACAACGCGGCGTCGGCACTCGATTCCGGGAGACGAGGGTCATGCGGGGGCGGGAGGCCACCACCGAGTTGGAGGTCACCGAGTACGTCGAGAACGATCGGGTTCGCATGGTGGCCGACGAGGGCGGCTCGGTGTGGGACACCGTGTTCACGGTCCAGTCCCAGGGCGAGGGCCAGGGTACGCAGCTTGAGTTGGCCATGGAGGCCGTCCCCCACAAGTTGGCGGCCCGGGTCCTGAACCCACTGACCAAGAGCATCGTGCGGCGGGCCATCGAGAGCGACATGGACGCGGTGAAGGTCTACTGCGAAAGCGTCGATCAGGACTGAGCCCGACCGGGTTCAGGGGGCGGCCAGTAGGGGTTCCATGATCTCGGTGACCTGGAGCGGGTCGCCAACTTTGACCACGGTTCCTTCGGGGCCGATTCCGCAACCAACACCGAAGATCGAGTTGCCCTCGATGATGCTCCGCGGCCCGTCGTCCAATTCCGGGGCCGCCGTGACGTGCCGATGGGCCTTTAGGATTACGGCCGGTTCACGACCACGCTTACCGCTCTCCTGATCGACCTGGGGCATCGCACAGCGGGGCCAGGCCAAGCCGTGGCGGAGTTCGGCTGCACCGAGAGTGAAGCGGGCCCAGGTCTCCTCGACGAACGGTTCGTCGGTGTCGACGACCAGATTGGGTCGAAAGCGATTCATGTCAAATGGTTCCGAGGCCCTCTCGGCCAGCCACGTCAGCGACGCGGTGTTGGTGACCAGCACCGGGGCCAGGTCGGCGAAGTTCAGAGGTTGGCCGAACAGGTCGATGGGGGCCGGGATGTCGAGCTTGGTGGTGAGGGTTCGGGCGTAGAGGCGCACCTCGTCGTCGAGCAGGCGAGAGAACCACGCAGCGGCCTCATCTCCTGCATCGGCCACGCCCGTCACGGCCTGGCCGATGAGCGATCCGGTGGTGGCGTTGGCCTCGGTGGGTTGGGCCACTTCGATCGTGGGGTGGCCCTCGGCTTGTAGGCGTAGCCCTCCGTCGATCAATTCGGGGAAGACCGTGGCCAGCAGGGTCGCTCCCCGGTTGCGCTGGGTGACTGGCTTCATCCCGGCCGACACCTGCCACTGGCGGTCGCCTTCCAACCCGGTGTTGCCAACCGTTGCCGACTCGACCTCGATCCGGTGACATGACTTGATGGGGTGGATGTGGATGGCCGAGATGGTCCCGCTGGTCATGGCCCGACCCTAGTCCCGACTTGCGAGCGGAGGCCCCATCGCTGAAACTCGCGTGGTGTCTTCCCACGCTCTGTCGCACATCCGGATTTGCGACTTCACTGGTCAGTTGGCCGGCGCCGGGGCCACCCGTTGGTTGGCTGCCTTTGGGGCCGAGATCATCCGCATCGAGGATCCGGTGCGCAAAGGCCGCTGGGACATTTTGCGGGGCTCACCCCCATTCAAGGACGAACGGCGAGGGGTCGAGTTCGGTTCGGGCTTCAACAACCACAACGTCGAAAAGCTCGGGATCACCCTCAACCTCCGTACCGAGCGGGGGCGGGAGTTGGTGCGGGAACTGATCGCCATCTCCGATGCCGTGACCGAGAACTTCGCCGCCGGAGTGCTGGATCGTCTTGGTCTGGGGTACGAGGAGTTGCGCCGCATCCGCGACGACATCGTTTACGTCTCCAACTGCGGGTTTGGTCAGACTGGTCCCTATCGGGACTTCAAGTCCTGGGGCCCCATCGCTCAGGCCGTCTCAGGCGTCACCCACCAGTCGGGCCTCGCCGGACAAGAGCCTGCCGGGTGGGGCTATTCCTATATGGACCACACCGGCGGTTACTACATGGCCATCGGCCTGATGATGGCGCTGTGGCACCGGGAGCAAACAGGCGAGGGGCAGTGGGTCGATATGAGCTGCACCGAGGCCGGAGCCAACCTGCACGGCGCCGACCTGCTCGACTGGGCGGTCAACGGGCAGGCGCTGCGTGGCGACAACCGCCCCGACAGCAACCGCAGCAGCTCCCCGGCCATGGCCCCCCACGGGGTCTACCGCTGCCGGGGGGAGGACAACTGGGTGGCCATTGCCTGCCGTCATGACGACGACTGGGCCCAACTGCGCTCAGTGATCGACACCGACCTCAACGACAGCAACCTCAACGCCGCCGACCTCAATCATCTGCAGGGGCGGATGGCGGCCCAGGACCGGCTCGACAAGCTCATCTCGCAGTGGACGCTCACCCGTGACCGCTGGAGTGTCGCCCGCGAGCTCGAAGCGGTTGGTGTGCCCGCGGCGGCGGTGGCCCGACCGGCGGAGCGGATCGACGGCGACGTCGCCACGACATCGTGGGACCTGTGGCCCATGGTTGACCACAAGGCCATGGGCGGCGTGCGGGTCGATGGCCAGCCCGTGCACTTCTCGGATACGGACTGGGTTATCGAGCGTGGTGCGCCGACGCTGGGTCAGGACAATGACTACGTGCTTGGTGAGCTGCTGGGCCTGAGCGAGGGCGATATCGAAGACCTGACCGACAAGGGCGTGATCTGATGGCCGATGCCAAGCTTCCGGTGAGCCATCCAACGCCGCCGCCAATCGCCGCTCCGGGCCCGATGAACGGACTCAAGGTGATTGAGCTGGCCCACCCTTTTGGTGCCTTCGCCAGCCGATTGTTGGCCGACGCCGGGGCTGATGTGATCGTGGTCGAACCTCCGGGTGGGGCTGAGCAACGCGGCCACGGACCCTTTGCCGAGGATGAGCCGGGAACCGAGCGGAGCCTGGCGTGGTGGGCCGAGAATACCTCCAAACGGAGCATCGTGGTCGACCTCAACACCGACGACGGACATGAACTGTTCCGTACCCTGGTGGCCTCGGCCGATGTGTTGCTGGAGTGTGAGGAGCCGGGTCGTCTGGAGGCGCTGGGCCTCGATTACGACGACTTGCAGACCGTCAACCCCTCCCTGATCCACACCTGTATCACCCCGTTCGGTCGGGCCGGATCAGGAGGCGGCACCGACGTGACCGACCTGACCCTGCTGGCCCGGGGCGGACCCATGTGGTCCTCTGGCTATGACGATCACGACCTGCCCCCGGTGCGGGGCCGGGGTAACCAGGGCGTTCGCACGGCGTGCCATTTCGCCGTGATGTCGATCCTCACTGCTCTGCTCGCTCGATCTCGCCACGGGGGCCAGTTCATCGACGTCAACATGAACGCCGCCGCCAACGTCACCACCGAGTTCGCCAGCTATGGCTGGTTGGCCGGTCAACAGACGGTGCAGCGCCAGACCGGGCGTCATGCCACGCCGAATCCCTCCGAGCCCACCCAGGTCCGCTGCGCCGATGGCCGCTACCTGAACACCGGTGTGCCGCCTCGCAGCGGGAAGGAGTTCGCCGCCCTGTTGGCGTGGATACGAGAACTTGGCCAGGAGGACGAGTTCCCCCTCACCTCCGTTCTGGAGCTGGGCCTCGACTACGACCTGATCACGTTGACCATGATCCAGGAGGACGACCTGGCTGGTGAGGTCTTCCAGGCTGGGCGCGAGGCCATGGGATTCATCGCCGCCAACGTCAGCGCCCACGAGGCGTTCCTCGGTTTCCAGCAGCGGGGGATCGCCGCTGGGGTGGTGTGGTCACCAGATGAGGTGATGTCCGATCCTCATTTTGTGGAACGAGGCTTCCCCACCGAGGTCTACCACGAGCAGATCGACCGGTCGGTGGTCTACCCCGGGGCGCCGATTCGCTTCACGGCCAGTCCGATGACGGTTCAGCCCGCCCCCGGGCTCGACCAGGATCGGAACGAGATTTTGGCCGAACTCGACACCGAGGTTCAGTAGGTGTTGGTGATGGACCTGAAGTCGGGGGATCGGGCGAAGAAGGCAATGAGACCATCTCGGGTCAGGCCGTTGACCAATCGGTCGAGCCGGTAGTTCTTGCTCGCCGGTTCTGATGGTCGGTCGAGAATGTGGCCGTACATGACTTCGACGAAGTCTGCGTTGTTGGCAGGGTGGGCGACGTCGTACTCGGCGCTGTCGATGAACAGTTCGGTGATGGCGGTCAGCGCCACGCCGGCGGCGGAACGATTGACCCAGTAGGCGAGGCCTGCGGTATCAACAGCGCTACGGCCACAACCATCCTGGCCAGGCGTCTGAATCTGGAAGCCGAGGTGGCGGGCGACATGTTGGATCTCCTAGCTGCGGCAACAACTGTGCAGAGTAGGAGTCGGCTGACGCCGGTTGGTCGCTAGCTGGTTTAGTAGGCGTACTGGTTGACCCGGCTCTGAGCCTGGGTTAGGGCCTTGCCTCGAACAACGGTGGGGTCGAGCCAGCGGTCGAGGGCCTCGACCTCGTAGCCATGGGCCAGGTCGCCGTCGGCTCTGGCGTTGGCCAGCTGTGATCGGCTTAGCCAGCGGCCCTCGGAATAGGGGACGGGGAAACCCAAACCGGTGAGGGTGTAGGCGTAGGTGCGGCAGAGGTGATCGCCCTCGTCGAAGTCGCCCACCCACGACACCCAGGGGGTCTCGATCCGAATCTGTTGGCGCAGCGAAGCCTGCAGCGAGGCGACCACGTTGCCCCGATCCCAGTCGGGGATGGCCTGTTCGATGAACGTTGGACCTCCGGGTAACTGGAGCTTGCCGTCGGCCCGGTTGGTGAGAAGGATCTGGGGATCGCGCTCATCATCGGCTCGCGTCAGCACCAGGCGGGTGGTGGCCAGTGGCTTGTTGGAGTGGGTGGCAATGAGGCTGCGGTTCTCGGGGGCGAGGGCGGCGGGTACGTCGTCGTCGAACAGGAAGTAGCCGGTGGCCGGCGGGGCGTCGGCCGATGCGTACTTGTTGAACGCCCCCACCCGGTGATGGTCGGAGTGGTTGGCGTCGGCCTTGTGCCACAGGAACATGTTCATCAACAACAGATCGCCCCGCTCCAGGCCGGGGTCGATGAGGTCGGCCTCGTTTGGCATGACCGGTGCCGCCACCTCGAGTGGACGTTCGGATCCGGGGGTCACCCGCTCAATATGATGGGAGCCGGGGACCACGTAGAGACGCCCGGCGGCGGCGTCGAAGTCGCAGAAGGGGACGATCGTGAACACCCAGTTCATCGAGGAGCCAACCGGGCGCCAGCGCTTGTAGTCGTTGTGCATCGGCAGACCAGGGCCCTCGGGCGTGCGGTCGTAGATGACGTAGGCCGTGAGGCGGGGGTCGCCGCCCAGGACGTCGGCGGCGGGGGTGGTGATGCCGGCGTGTTCAGCCAGGAAACCGAGGTCGGGATCCTTGAGGCAGCTCTGAGCCAGGGTGTAGCGCCCGGGGTTTGGGTACTCGGGACGGTTGGGATCGAGGGTGCCGTCGAGGGGAGGGTTGCGTTGAAAGCCCCGCTCGACCCGCTCGATGTCGGCCTCGGGCATGTGGCCCTTCAACAGCAGGAACCCGTCCCGCTCATAGTCGCGAAGCTGGCCTGGGGTGAGGTTGGCGGTGGGGGCGCTGGTTGTCATGGTCATGATCGCTCCTATCTCAACTGAACAGGTGGTGGAGGTTGTAGAGGTCCACGGTGTTGCCACCGACGATTTTGCGACGGTCGTCTTCGGGCAGCGACTGGGTTTGGGCCGCGAGCATGTGTTGGCTGTAGGGCCACGTCGAGTCGCTGTGCGGGTAGTCGTTGGCCCACAACAGCTGCTCGGGTTTGATGAGACCGGCCTCGGCCATGTCGAACGCCGACCAATCGTCCTGAAAGGTCAGGAGGACATGTTCGTCGAAGTATTCGCTGGGTGTGCGTTGTAGCTTGGCGCCCTGGAGCCAGTTGCTGTGGCGGTGGTAGGCGTGGTCCATGCGGTAGCGGTAGTGGGGAGCCCATCCGGCGTCGGCCTCAACGGTGACAATCTTCAGGTTCGGGACCCGATCGAACACGCCGCCGAATATGAAGGTACCGATGAGGTCCTGGTTGCCCCGGATGATCGACATGAAGTTGTTGAGCTTGGGCCCCCGGGCCCGCTGGGATTTCCCGGTGAGGATGTGGAACGACAGCACCAGGCCAAGGTCGATCGAGGCCTCGAAGAACTCGGTCCACATCTCGTCGTCGTAGTCGCCCGAACCGTCGTCGGTGATGGTGCCGGGGCTGCCGGGCAGCATCACGCCCCTCAGTCCGGCGTCGGCGATGGCCTCCAGGTCGGCAACGCCCTCGCGAGGAGTGCGGAGGGCGGTTTGCCCGCAGCCGTACAACCTCTCGGGGGCCACGGCGCAGTAGTCGGCGATCCACCGGTTGTAGGCGTCGAACATGGCCTTCTTGAGATCGAGGTCGGGGTGGTTGCACAGCAACATGCCAACCGAGGGGTAGATGACCTCGCCGTCGATGCCGTCGCGTTCCTGGGCCGCGACCCGCTCGGTGGCGTCCCAACCGGCCCGGTGGAGGTCGGCGAACGGGGTGCCCTTCATGGCCAGCGCGTTCGAGGCCCGGCCGGCGGCGGAATGCAGACCGAGGTGGATCTTGTAACTCATGCCGGGCACGTGGAACGTGGCCCCGTCGGGCTGGGTGTCGGTGAGGTAGGGCGCCCGGTCCCGGAAGGCAGGGTCGATATTGTCGACGTAGGTCCAACCGGGCTCGGTGATGTGGGAGTCGGCGGAGATGATCGGGGAGTCGACCACCCTCGGCGCTCCTTCGATGAGATCGTCGGTGGTGAGAGCCATGTCCTTACCCTAGTTCCGTGGTCTTTCCGGGAACATTTGGCCCGCGGCGGTGCCCGCTTCTAACATGGCGCCTATGAGTGACGCCGTCTTGTATGAGGTGCGTGACCGCACCGCCCTGATCACCTTCAACCGTCCCGAGCGGCTGAACGCATGGAACGGCGATATTGCCACGGGCTACTTCAACTCCCTGGATCGAGCAGCCGCCGACTCCGACGTGCGGGCCATCGTCGTTACCGGGGCCGGGCGAGGTTTTTGCGCCGGCGCTGACATGGACGTGCTCCAAGGCATCGGCAGCGGGAGCAACGACGACGGTGAGCCCGACCTGCGCGATGCTACCTACGCCATGGGTATCCCCAAGCCCGTGATCGCGGCGGTGAACGGTGCCGCCGCTGGTCTGGGACTGGTTCACGCCTTGGCCGCCGATATCCGCTTCGCCGCCGCCGGCGCCAAGTTCACCGTGGCCTTCAGCCGCCGGGGGCTCATCGCCGAGCACGGGCTGTCGTGGACGCTGCCCCGGTTGGTTGGCCAATCGGTGGCGCTCGATCTGATCATGTCGGGGCGGGTCATCCTGGCCGAGGAAGCCAAGGAGCTTGGTGTGGTCAATCGGGTGGTGGCCCCCGAAGCCCTGCTTGACGAGGCTCTTGCCTACGCCGACGATCTCGCCACCAACGTCTCGCCAACGTCGATGGCGGTGATGAAGCATCAAGTCTACAACCACCCGATGATGCCCCTGAGTGAGGCAATGGCCGAATCGAACCGCCTGATGCGGGAATCGCTGCGCCGCCCCGACTTCAAAGAAGGCGTGGCCAGCTTCGTTGAGAAGCGTCTGCCCAATTTCGCCCCGTACACCCCAGCTGACGGCGAGTAGCGCTTGAGCCGGGTGGCCTAGCGGCAGTCTGAGGAGCGGCCGGTGATGACAAGTCCGTTGTCGGTCATAGCCGGTTCCCCCTAGTGCCCAAAGTCTCGACAAGTCAGCGCTGACCGGGACGGAATGGTCATGACGAGCCAGCTTCTGGCTCCGGCGGCATTGGTGATGCCGGTGGGGGTGGTGGTTTGTCGCCTTTGGCTTTGTTGTGTGGGTCGCAGAGGATCTGGCCGTTGGTGAGGTTTGTGGCCCCGCCTCGGTTCCAGGGGGTGAGGTGATCGGCTTGTAGCCAGGCGTGGGGGTTGTCGCGGCCTGGTTGTTGGCAGCGTCCCCGGGCTTGGATCATGAGGATCTGTTTCAGTCGGGTGGGGAAGGTGCGTACTGTTCGCCCGAGGTCGAGTACTTCTGAGTCGGCACCGAGGATGAGTCGTCGGAGGGTGGCGGTAGCCAGGGCGGCGAGAGCGAACTGGGGGTGGAGTGGGGTGCCGTCGATCGGTTCGCAGCGTTTGAGGGGGGCGTTGTCGTCGATGGGCAGCCTGGTCGGGTCGACCGGGGCTGGGCCGCCGCTTTGGTTGTCACCGCAGGTGCGGCTGGCTTCACGCCTGCCGTCGTCACCGTCGTTGCAGCCGCAGTGGTGGTCGCCGTCGCACCTGCCGCCGTTGTTGTTGGCGGTGGTGCGGGTGAAGCCGTCGGTGGCGACGTCTTCGCTGAGGATGATGTGGATCAGTGGTGTCGAGGCGCCGCCCGGGTTGTTGGCTCCGCTGGTGGTGAGGTCGGTGAGGGCGTCGGCTCGGCAGTGGGTTGCTTTGCGGGTGTAACCGGTTTCGGTGTCTTGGCGGAACAGGTTTTGTACGCCGCAGTCCACCCGCGGGCCGATACCCGCGACGGCCACCATTAGCATTCACCTCCCGTTCAATTGTCGAACGATGTCGAGCTACCTTTCAGGCCATCTCAGACCACGACATCGTCTCGCCCTCACGCAAACACCGGGCAATCTCGTCTCTCTCGTCGACTCCAAGCGGCGGGCCTGGCATGCTGAACTCTCCATCGGTCGGGAACGGCTACATCACCAGCCATCATGACTGGAACCGCGCACCGACCGGTGGAACTCACCCACCATTGCCAAAACTCCATGGACCCCACCCCAAGCGCTGGTTGAATGGTGGCTATGCCTCTCAACGTGCTCGGCGGCGAGCTCGCGACCTGTTCCATGAACCCCCGGACGGGTTGGTTCCGTGACGGTTGCTGTAACACCGACGGCAACGACCACGGAGTCCACACCGTGTGCGTGGTGATGACGGAGGAGTTCCTGGCCTTCTCAGCCGAAGCGGGCAACGACCTCTCGACCCCCAACCCCGAGCACGGCTTTGTCGGGCTGAAGGGCGGCGACCGGTGGTGCCTGTGCGCCCCCCGCTGGAGCGAGGCGCACGAAGCGGGCCAGGCACCCCAGGTGGTGCTGGCCGCCACCCACGCCCGGACTCTGGAGTGGTGCAACCTGGCCGACTTGAAGAGCCACGCCGTCGACCTGGAGAACGACGGTGACAGCGGAAGCGATGCTCGCCCCGAGGGCGACGAAGCGTGATCGACAGCACCACTAAGCGCAGCCTGGGGCAGATGATGAAGGGGGTGCAGGTCGTTGGCGCCACCCACGATGGTTTGACCAGGGCCTACTGCTCCCACTGGGTGATGCAGATAAGTTTTGAAGAGCCGATCGTGATGGCTTCGGTCTCCCCCAAGCACGACACCTACCCGCTGATGAAGGCGTCGGGCCGTTTCGCCGTGTCGATCCTGGCCGGCGATCAGGTGGCCGAGGGCCAGTACTTCTCCTACCCCGGCCACAAGTTCAAGTACGTGGCCCCCGAGTACATGGACCTTCATGTTGACGACGACGGGCTGGAGTGGCCGATCGTGCCCAACAGCATCGCCTGGCTGCTGTGCGAGACTTTCGACGTTGACGCCCGGTTCGATCACGAGCTGTTCTTCGCCCGGATCGTTGGCACCATTGAAGGTCGGCTCAAGGACCCACCTCTGCTGTACTCCAGCCGCCTGGGCTGGCGAATCACTGGCGACCGGGCCCGCGAACGTGGCGTGTCAATCCGTGATCAACTTCTGGCCCGGGTCGCTGACCACGACGCCGAACATGACGCGGAAGAAGAATCGGCGGGCGGCTAGGGCACCTAGGGCTCGATCCCGACGCACACCAGGCACTGCTCGTCCCAGCCGACGGCGTCGGCCGCGGTGCGGTCATCGTCGTTCTGGTACTGGGGATCCGACGAGCGGCCCGTCCGGGAGTCACCCCCCGCTTTGGCCGAGCGGCCGCGGTCCTGACGTTTGCGGCTCCAGCTGAGGGGTGACGCTTTCCAGTCGTCGTCGATGTAGCGGTAGGGGAGGTCAACGAAGCCTCCGCCGTCGACCCCCGGAGCGGCCAGCCCGTGGGCCGCGGTCAAACCCTCGCGGAGCAGACGGCGTTGGCCTGCGGCATCGAAGGGCAGCCCGGTGGTGTGGCCGAGCGGCAGATCGACGAACACCGATCGTGGCGGGTTGGCCGAGGCGGTGATGGTGCGGGCCGAGGTGAACCCGATGGTGGGGAGCCCTGCAGCTTCGAGGTGGCGTGCGATCAGACCGACCGACTGGTGGCAGACGGGTCAAACCGGCACCAGCAGGACGATGTCGGGTTCCTGGGCCAGGCACTGTTCAACGATGCGGGGCACGGTCTCGGTTTCCATGCGGCGGATGGAGTAGATCCCGCCCATGAAGGCGAGAGCCTGTTCGGTCAGTGAACCGATGGTGTCGTCGGCGGCCAGCTCACGCAGCCGGTCGAGGGGGAACACGCAGTTGGGGTCCTGGCGGGCGTCGGTCTGGTCGTAGGCGAAGTGGGCCGTGCGCAGCTCCGAGGTGGGGGTGTTGGTGTCGATTACCCGGATCGAGGTGTCGTCCTTGGTGTGGAACGCCACCTGGCCCCGGCGGTACAGGCCCCCGGAGCCGATCAGGGCCACCCGGCACTCCGACAGCGGCTTGGTGATCGGCGCCCACGGCGGGGGCTCGGGCCGCTCGGCCCAGCGGTAGGAGTCATAACCCAGCGAGTCGTACAGCCGCTTGGTCTCGCCGATGTAGTCTGCAGGTGGCAGGGGGGATCGGCCGTCGCGCAGTTCGGGCGAGTCGGCGATCGAGTCGACGATCGGTTCGGTGGTGGAGTCGCTCACTTCACCACTTTCCCACATCAGTTGGCCATCGTGCGATTGAAGGCCCCGGGTGCACCGAACATCTCGCGGTGCCAGCGTCGGGGGGTGAACGCCAACGCCCGGGGGTAGTCCTCGAACAGCCAGCGGGCGAAGTTCCGTCTTGTCCAGTCATTGGTATCGACCAGGGCGACCGCGGCCGTGGTCACCGAGCGCCTTCCCATGGCCGCCGAAAGCCAGCGGGCCAGAAGATGATCGTGCATCAACTCCCGCCGTAGGGCCCGCCTATAGTGCAAGGCCGCCTCTTGGGGGTCCTCGCACCCGGCCTCGACGATGGCGTGGACCGCTGCCCGCCCCGTCATCAACGCTTGACCGATTCCTTCACCGGTCATGGGGTCGGTCGCCATGGCTGCATCACCGGCGAACAGCACCCTGTTCTTGGTTAGCGGGCCCCTGCCCAGCTTGGCTGGGATCGGCCAGGCTCGATGGGGGCTCTCGGGACAGGCGTCGGGCCCGAGGAAATTGGCGATGTGGTCACGTTTCAGCAGTTCGGGCCACAGCTTGCCCATGGCCTGCACGCTCTGGCCCTGGCCTCGTTGGATGCCGAAGCCGACGTTGGCGGCGCCGTCGCCCAGCGGGAACGACCAGGCGTAGCCAGGAAGGAGATCAGGCTCGAACCAGACAACCAGTTGGGACGATGCCTGGGCCGATACCGAGGTGAAGTACTGGCGGAACGCGTGCCATTCGCCCCGATAGTTGTCGGTGGCGATCCCCAACAGCTTCCTGGTTGGCGACCACATGCCATCGGCGGCGATGAGGTACGAGCAACTGAATTTGATGCCGTCGACCTCGGCCACCACTCCCTCGTGCGAACTCGACACCCCGCGTAGCTCGTGGCCCTCAAGAACCGTGACTCCCTGTCGTCGGGCCAGATCGACCAGGGCGCCATCGAGTTCGCGGCGGCGGCAGACTGCGGCGTAGGTTCCCTGGCCCCGGGGAAGAGGCAGCGAGACCTTGCGGCCTGAGGGTGAGCGCAGATGGACATCGGCAACGGTCACCCAGCTGGGAAGAACGTTCGGGTCGAGTCCGATCTCCTCGAGGTGGCGTAGTGCGCCAGCGGTGAGCCCGTCGCCGCAGCACTTGTCTCGGGGAAATCGTGCCTTGTCGATGATGACGGCGTTGAGTCCCCGGCGCGCCGCCTCGATGGCCGCCGCGGTTCCTGCAGGGCCCGCGCCGACGATCAGGACGTC
>Ga0316192_10000873_pt1 | contig 22082 bp, 15 predicted proteins | sample MerIslwburrow_MG_FD_204931 | JGI IMG/M metagenome (GOLD analysis project Ga0316192, IMG submission 204931) | Coastal sediment microbial communities from Maine, United States - Merrow Island worm burrow | ecosystem: Environmental > Aquatic > Marine > Coastal > Sediment | place: USA: Maine...
AACTTGCGACAAGTATACGACGTGCCCCATTCCTGTCAATCTAGCATAATTCACTAAAGGAAGAATCTTGCGGCTGAGCCGCATTAGTTCTGTGGCTGGAAAACGAAGGGGTAGCGGAACGTTACGCTTCCGCCGTCCGGTCCGGGGTTGAATCGGAACCGGCTGATCGTCCGCGTCACGCACTCGGCGACGGCCGGGCTTCCAGTCGTATTCTCGCTCGCACGAGCGTCGGTCACGTTGCCACGCTCCTGAATGGTGAACGTCACCGTAACTTTGCCGGCGAGACTCGGATTCTTGCGCAGCTCCGACTCGTAGCACCGGGTGATCGACTTCAGCCGCTGCTTGATCTGCCGTTGCACGGTCCCCGCGTCGAACTCGCCACTGCCGCCAATATCGCCGCCGCGGCTCACTCCGACGTTGCCTCGAACCGCACGCTCCTCGATGGCCTTTCCTTCGCCGGCCGCCTTGCCCGCGCCCTTGCTCTTCTTGAGCGAGCCGAGCCCCTCTTGCTGACCGCTGCCTGCGCCGCTCCGCGTCCTGAGGGTGCCGGCCTCACTCTTGGTCGCAACGCCTACGCCGGATGCCTGTGCGAGTACGTCCGCCGCATTGCCGGTCACAGCTCCGCCGGAAAGCACGTCGCCAAGGGCACCGCCACCTTCCCCGAGCGCGCCGAGCAGCATCGCCTGCGCCTGGGCAGCGGCATCTTGGGCGATTCGGGCTCGCCCCTCGGCCGTCGCGCTTGGCTCGGCCGGTGCGCCCTGCCCCTCTGTCTTCGTGGGCTTGTCCTTGGGAGCCTCGCCCTTGGCTTCTTCCTTCTCGTCTTCGTCGCCCACGCCCTCGTCGACTTCCTCTTCGACAGTGGGTGGTTCGACCGGCGCTTCAAACACCAGACGTGCGAGGCTTTCGGGGACCTCCTGCACGCCCTGTTCGATCTCCCAGTCCGCGTTCTCCATGTAGATGATGAACCCGAAGAAAAGCATGTAGGAGAAGATGACCCAGGTGGTGAACGTCCAATCGATGTTCTTGATCAGTCCGCGCTGGACCGCCGCCGGCAGCTGCGGTTTCGGCGTAATCGGAGGCGCGGAGACGAACTCGAAGAACACCGTGAAGTCGCCAATGCGAATGTTGCCGCGTGACGTATCCGCGAGCTTGATCTGAAAATGTGTGCCCGCGTTTCGTGCGGCGCCGCTCTCGCGCAGATGGTCGAGCTTCTGTACCCCACCGGGAAGTGCGACCTTGCCGGCCATCTCGTCGGTGAAGTTGAGGATGTAGTCGTCGCCGACCAATTGAAAGAGCTCGAAGCGGGACTCGAGCTTGGAAGGCATCGTGCCTGCCTTGATGATGAGATGATTCTTGGCCGCCGTCCCGATCGATACCGTCTCGCGCCGCCGCACGATGCGCTCCTCGACGATCTTCTTGTCGCGAAACAGGCCGACACGGAGCACCTTGGGCCCCGTGGGTTTCCGCGGCGCGAGCTCCATCGCCATGGTCATCCTGCCCGGACGGCTCGGCTCGCTCTGGGTGGGCCTTTGCACCATCAGAAGGGTTCCTTCTGCACGCTCTTCACCACTTCGCGCAGGAAGCTCGTGCGCAGCTCGAGCACTTCGTAGCCCAGATTGGATCGGTTCAGAATGTAAAATGCATTCGGCTTTTGCACCCGTCCCTCGATGACGATCTCCTCGAGCTGAATCACCCTAGGTTGGCGCTTCTTCGCGTCCTGAGCGGAGGTGAGACTCGCAGCGCCGATCGACAGGCAGCAAGCGACCATGGCGATCCAGATGAATCGTTTCATTGGCTTGCCCCCTCCTCTCGTTCGAGCCTTCGCCGGGCGCGTTGGATCATCCGGTCCAAGTCCCGAAGATACTCTGCGGACTGGTCCGCTTTCGACAAACTTGCGCCCATTTCTGCTCTATAGGTCTTGAACTCGTCGACGGCCTTCTCATATGCGCTCAGCTCGTCGAGACCGGGAAAATCGCCGGCCGCCGTGAGGAACAGGAGCCCGAGCCCGTAGTGGGCCTCTGGCAGCTTGGCTTGAAGCGCCAGGGCCTGGCGGTACGCAGTCTGCGCGGCGCTCCATTGCTCGGTCGCACGGTAGGCATCTCCGAGATTGACGTAAACGGCAGGAAGCGTCGGAACGAGCTTCTCGGCGGCCTGAAAGTGCCGGAGGGCCCCCTGGTAGTTGCCGCTGGCCAAGAGCTGAATGCCAAGCGCCATCCGAGCCTCGGCGTAGTCCGGGCGGAGCTGCACCGCGCGCTCGTATGCGGCCATGGCGTCCCTGAGCTGACCGGGTTCGCTCTTGAGTCGCTCCCCCTCGAGGAAATGAAGTTCCGCGACATCGGGGTCAACCTCGAGAGCCTGTTCGAGAATGGAGTCGGCGAGCTCATCGCGCCCCTGGGCGCGGCTGGCCTTGATGAGGGCGATCAGTGCAGGGACGAAGCGCTCGTCGCACTTGAGTGCACGCCGTGCGGCCATCCAGGCCTCGTCGAAGCGCTTCACTTCCACGAGCAGCTCCGCGTACAGCGCCAAGATGTCGAGGTTGGTGCGATACTGGTCGGCGATTGGCTCGACCATCGCTACCGCCTCCTGCGTCTTTCCCCGCCGGATGCTGATCGTCGCGAGCCCGCGCGCCGCGGGCGCATGGTCGGGTAAGACGCCGAGCGCGCGGCGGTAGTAGTCGATTGCGCCCTTCTCGTCGCCCTCGCGGTCTGCGAGCACGCCGAGGTTGTACAGAGCGGCGTAGGCGTTCGCGTCACGTTTGAGGGCTGATTCGAATCGCTGCTTTGCCTCGGCGTCATTGCCCGCCGCTGCCGCCCGCACGCCCTGTTCGAGATCCCGCTGCGCTTTCGTGTCGATCGAAGGACGCGCGGGCCGCTTGCACTGCTCTGCCTGCGTCGCCCCCCAGGGGCTTGGCGTGTCGGCGATGGCGTCGCCGCCAGCGATCGAACTGCCGCCCTGTCCGTCGACCTCGCCTCCAGAGCTAGCCTCGCCCGCGGAGCTTGGCTCACTCGCCGACTGGCCCGCGCAGCCATAGACGGCCGCTAGCAGCACGCCGATCCAAAGTATCCTCCGCAGGTCCATCACGGACTCTCCTGGGTGATAGCCGGCGGTGCGATGCCGGGACGAATCTCGAGCGGCTTGCCTCGCGGCGACCGAGCGAACTCGCCAGGCGTGTACCCCTGGAATGTGGCGTCGTTCGCTTGCGCCTCAGCGATGCATTCCGCGATGCGCTCATCCCCGTACGCTTGCAGTCGATCGATGGCAATCCGCGTGTACTCCGTGTCGAAGCTTCCTGCGCGTCCCGCTCGAGCCGCCAGCGCATAGCGGGCAACGGCGAAGCACTCCACCGGACGGACCTTCTGGTCGAGCACCTGTCGCACCTTGTCCTCGAAGTCGAGTTGGTACTCTTCACGCTCGTATTCGTCGGCTTGCCGGAAGGCACGCTGAAGGTCCAAGGGCAAAACGATGGGCGTGTTCAGGATCGAGCGCGCGAGAATCTCGTAGGCTCTGCCCTGTCGAACATAGGCTGCGATGGTCCAGCGCGGGCGCCGGTACGGGAACACCGCCTCGTATCGGTCGGTGATGGTCAACGCTTGTTTCGAGCCGCCGTCGATCTGCTTAGTGATTGTATCGACGTACCCTTGGACCGTCTTCGGCCTGCCGGGTTTGACTTGGAAACCCTCGAAGCTCTTGATCTGATCGTCGACCAGGATGAAGCGCGCCTCGGCGGCGTAGCCCGCGGCGAGCGAGCCTGCGGGCTGGCCGGTTCGCTCGAATGACTTGGTGACGTCCTCGAGCGCTGCGCGGTAGTCCTTCGAGCGGCCTCGGGCCTTGAGCGATTGCGCGATCCGCCAATGCGCACGAACCACGAGCTCTCCAGCTTCGCCGTCGGTGCCGTATACCTTGATGAACTCGCGCATTCCGCTGATGGCCTCGGGATAGCGCCGCTGCTTGTACGCCATCTCGGCGATTCGATAGAGCGCGTTCCGCCTCGTCGCCGGGTCGTCGCTGGTCTGGTAGACGCGCCGGTAGTACTGGGTGGCTTGGGGGTAGCGTTGAAGCTGTTCGAGGAGGACGGCGGAGTTTACGAGACCGTCTGCACGTTTGCTTTGAATCTCTGAGTCGGTCGACTTGGCGAACCGCGGTGAGTCCGCAAGCACTCGGTAGTTCTCGACCGCGCGGTCGAAGTCGAAGTTGCGGCTCGCTGTGTACGCGAGCTTGAAATGGGCGTTCGCCAAGATGGCGTCGAGGCTGCGCTGTTCTTCAGGGTCGTCGCCCTTTCGGGGGCCTACGTCGTCGATGATGCGCTGGTAGAGTTGAGCTGCTGACTCGAACCGGTTGGTCGATTCGAGTGCGAGCGCAGCGTACTCGAGCGCTACGGGCGCCTGCTTGTCTCCCGGATTGGTGTTGACCGCCGCGAGCAACATGGTGGCAGACTGCTCGTACAGCGCGACACGTTGTGCGCCGCTCGCCTGGCCGGCTTGCTTGTAGACCTCCAACGCATCCTGGTACACGAGTGCGTTCAAGTCGGCCCCGGCTCGGCAGATGGGCTCGTCGCGATTGGCGGGACGCGTGCAGTCGATCTTCTCGGCCTTCGCGGAGAACGTGCAGCCACGGTCCTGAATGTCGGTGGCGAGTCGGCGGATTTCGTCCGTGTCCTCGGTCGCCATCGCCATGGCACGAAGGTTCTCCCAGGCGATTTGACCGGTAGCATCGGCTTCTGGTCCAGAGCAGCGCTCTTCGTAAATGCGAGTGAACCGCGCCTCGGCCTGTGGCCAATACCCATACCGATAGAGAAGGAGCGCATTGTTGTAGTCGTACGCGGCACGGACACTCTCCGTGTCGCGCGACTCGCTCACGCGTGTGAGGTAAATTTCTCGCGCACGCGCGAGTCGCTGCACCGTCTCGGGCATCGCGACCGGGCTCACGGAGGGCGGTGCCCCGACAGGCGCCGGTGGCTCGTCTCTCACGAGCAGCCTGCCCTCTTCGATGTCGCGGTCCGAGATTCGCTTCACCGACTCCACGACGCGCCGGGCCGACTCCGCGAGATAGCGATCGTCGATGTTCGAGTCGCGCACCTCCGCGTACTCGGTAGCCGCTTGTTCGTAGCTCTTCGACCAATAGAGCGCGTCAGCGAGGTTGTAGTGAAGCTCGTAGCCCTGCGGGTTGTTTGGATAGCGTTCGAGATAGCCGCGGTACGCCTTCGCCGCCCGCGCGTACTCGTCTTGGGAGTCGCGACAGAGACGAACGTTGCGCTGCTGTACACATTGCTGGCGCATCTGCTGCGCGCGCTGGTGGTGGTACAGCGCCGTCACGATGAGCGAATTCTCAGCCAGCTGTTCGGCTTTTCGCTGCTCCTCGGGGTGGTCCATGTTGGCATTCCACCACCCGCTGCCTTGAACGTATTCGGTCAGTTGGGTGCGGGTCGCGATGGCGCTGTCGAACTCGTTGTACATCTGATGCGCCACGGCGATCTCGTTGAGGATCTCGGGGACTCGCTCATGCTTCGGCCACTTCCCGATCGCCAGACGCCAAGCTGCGATGGCCTCGGGGTACTTGGCTTCGTCGAAGTAGACCTGGCCGAGTTGGAAGTAGACCTCCGGTGTCCAATCGCGACGCTGCGGCAAGAGGTTTTCATCTTGAATGCGCTCGAGGCCGGTCGGGCGACGCTCGGACGGATCGGGAACCTGGTTCTCGTTCCAATCGTCGTACGCGAAGGCGATGCCAAGGTACTCGATCGCCTCGGGCCGCAGCTCTGAGCCCGCCTTGCCGGTTTTCCGTCGGGTGTCGTCAGACCATTGCACCAGCATCCCGAAGCGTTGAATAGCCTCCGGGTATCGGCTTGCGCGGTAGTACGCCCAGGCGACCTTGTAGAGCGCCAGGTTGTAGTTCCGATCGTCAGCGTTTTCGAGGATGCGGCTGTATGCGGCGATCGAAAGCTCGATTGCATTCTGGGCGCCGAAATCGTCGAAGTGAAACTCACCGATCCGGAACCAGGTCTCGCTCACAAAACGAGCTTCCGGAGAGGTCGGGCGGCAGCTTGCGTATGGGTCGACGAATGCGCCGCGCACGGGAGCGCCCAGCGGGCGCCCGTCCAAGGTGAGCGCAGGGTACTTGGCTTGCTGCGCGGCTGAGACGTTGGGGGGCGGCGGCTGCCATTGCGGGTCGTAGCGGTACTTGTTCGCGCATACGAGCGCCAACCACGCCGCGACCGCCTCTTCTGGACGGCCCATCTCGTTCAAGGTGTAGCCGATCAGGTAGTAGACACCGTCGGAGCGCTCGTACTTGGGAAAACGCGCAGCCAGGGCCTTGTAGATCTCGATGGTAGCCGTGAAGTCAGGCGACGTTGGCAGGGCGTCTTCGGCGGTCAAATCGCCTGCTTCGCGTGCTGCCTGCGCATCGTCGTAGAGCTTCTGGAAGTTCATGGCGCTGCGCTCGAAATAGAGCTCGCCGAGACGGAACATGGCGTCCGGGGTGTAGTTCGGCTGGTTCGGGTAGCGCGCGACAAACTCCTCGAACACGCGGATCGATGTGTCGCGCGCTTCGTTGAAGGATCGCTCTTCCGCCTCGAGTTGTTCGCCGTACCAGCGATCGCGTTCCCTTCGCTGCTGAAGGTACTCGCGCCGCACCAACGAGGTCACGGTCGAGCGGAACGTTTCGCCGCTTTCCCTGAAGCGGTCGACTTCCTCTTCCAGTTGCCGAAGCGCCTCGAGTTGCGCATCGCTTGGTGGCTGGCGCTCTTCGACGACTCGTTTGTCGGTGTCCCGGAGGAATGGCGGCAGTGTAACGTCCGTCGCCCCGTCCCACGGCACCGGCTCTCCCTCGGATTTGCTTGCGGTGTCTTGGGCACGCGCTTGCGATTCGGGCAAGGCGAGACATCCCAGGCAAAGACTGACCAGAAGCAGAGACCCGATGGCGTGGCGAAGCGTCATGGTCCGGCGCCCTCGCCTTCATCCATCACGTCCCGAAATTCGTCGTCCAAGGCCTGGAGTTCCCGGGCTCGCTCGCGGGTCAAAGCGTCGATGCGGAGCCGATGGTCCTCGCGGCGGGCCCACGCGACGTCGATCTTCCCGACGTCGGCCCGAAGGACGAGCTCGTAGAAGCGCTGGTGGATCCGATTGAAGTTGAGGTAGGTCACCGCTCCCACCACCTCGACGGTCTCGCCCTCGAGTGAACGCAATGCGACCCGGTAGCGCGCCAGGTTCGAAGTCTCTTCGTCGACGACGGCGAGCATGTGGGCCACCCGTCGTTGGACCACTCCTGCAATCTCCGCATCCCGTGCGTCGAGCTTCTGCTCGAGAGCCACGATCCGGGAATAAGCGCGGTCGTACGATGCCCCGGCCGACCCGGCCAGCTGACGTTCCCGTTTCACGGCGGCTATGAACTTCGCCCGCTGCTGGTCATCCGACTGGTATCGGCTGTCGCCCACGCCGACGTGCAGGCGCCCGACTTCGAGTTTGCGCTTGATCGCAACGAGCTGCTCCTCGAAGCGCTCGATGTCGGCCTCGTGGCTCACGAGCTCGGACTGAATCTCAGCGGGGTCGACCTTCGTCGGGTCGAGCGCGGGGATTGCCGAGCGGGAAGCGACGATTCGGGCCTCGAGGCCGAGTATCTCGACGCGGAGATTATTGAGGTCGCCCTCCGCTTCTCGGTATTCCCCGAGCAGCACGAGGTCACGGTCGATGAACTCCTCGGTGTCCACGGGCATCTTCATCACGGCAGCCTGGAGCTGACGGCGGGTCGTCCGCGCGCCACCCGCCTGTCCCGAACGAGGCCCGAGTTGGCTGGCTTCGGCGTCGATCCAGGTTCCTCTGGTGCGGGCTGCACGGTTGCGAAGCCCCGTGACGCGCTCTTTGTCGCGCCGAAGGTCCGAGAACACGCTCACCCGATTCGGTGCGGCCAAGACCGCCGTGATCCGCGCGGCCAGCTCGTCCGTCTCCTCCACGAGCTTCTTGGCCTCGCTCAGGTCGGCCAGCACCTCGAGTGCGCGCTCGTGGTCCGCTTCGAGCTCGATCCAGCGCTGCGCCGAGCGCGGAAGGAAGTCGTCGAGGTCGAAGTTGTCTATGTTTTCGCGGACAACTTCCCGGAAGTACGCGTGAAGATCGGGATGCTGGACTCGTTGTCGTTCGAGCTCGTCACGAATGGGACCGAACGTTTCGCGCACCTCATCGAACACGACCTCGGCTTCGTCGTAGCGGCCGACACGCGCCAGGAGGTCGCCGCGGAGGATTTTCCCATCGGCGTTCAGAGGGCTGTCGGGCGCCGCGACCGAGAGTACTTCGAGCGCGCGCTCGGCCTGCACGGCATCCCCGAGACGGATGTAGGTCCAGGCAAGCTCGTAGAGGGCATGGTCGAAGTGCGGAGAGGTTTGCGGCACGGCGCGGTAGGCCTCGATCGCCTGCTCGAGCTGGTCGGTCTCGTAGTGCAGGCGACCCAGAGCCAGGTAGGTGAGCTCGAGGACTTTGGACTCCTCGTCGTTCCGTGGCTCTTGGCCGAGGACGCCCGAGAATGCCGCGATGGCGTCCAGGTACTCCGCACGGAGCGTATGGATGGTTCCGATGAAGTACTTCGACCGCAGCGAGAACTCGGTGCCGCCCGGGATCGCGAGAAAGCCTCGGCGCGCGGACTCGAGACGAGTCTGATCGAGGTTTTGTATCGCGGCGTTCGGAGGCGCGTTTCGAACGTCATCCACCGAGACCGCGCGACTGTAGAGATACTTCGCGCGATAGTAGGTCGTGGTCTCCGTGAGCGTTGCGGAGGGGAGCGCTTCGAGCCGCGCGAAATAGCTGTCGATGTCGTCGAAGTCCTGCGTGTGGATCGCGATCTGAATCAAGCGGCTCAATGAAGGCTGCAGAAAGGTTGCGAACGGGGCCTCGTCGCCGCGCTCGATGACGGCCGCGTAGCGCTTGCGGGCACCGAGATAATCGCCCGCGAGAAACAGCGACTCCCCCAGCAAGAACAGAGCCTCCGGGTACGCGCGATGGCTTGGATAATGGTCGACGATGTCGGTGAAGAGGATCGCGGCGCGTAGGTAGTCCTCGAGCCGCAGATAGAGCTCACCATCGGTCAGGCGTTCTTCGACGAAGGTGTCGCTCTTCAGGTCGCTCGTATTGACCCGCTGCGCGAGCAGTCGCGAAGCGTCGGATTCCAGATCCGACAGCTCGCGATCGGGTCCGGTGAGCTCTTGAGCATGCGCTGTCGGCAACGGCGGCGACAAGACGACGATCGACAGCACGAAAGCCCATCGGGCCTCCTTCGCACGCCGCCTTCCAAGTCTCGGTGTGGGCGGCGATTTGGTCGCCCCACGAAGGTGCATTACCGATTGCCCTCGCCGCTCAGTTCAGGTCGAGTCTGGCGCTCGACGCGTTCGATGTAACGGACCGCCGGCCGCTCTTCGAGCGGGGTCGTGGGTCCACCCTTTTCATATCCGACCACGTGGACGGTCGACACCCGTCCCTCGGGAACCGCGAAGGTATAGGTGGAGCGCACCTTGAAGCGGTACCCCTTGAGGTAGGCGAACACGCCGTAGCCGTGACCACGGTACTCGAGGTTCACCGTCACGGTGTGCTCCCCCGGGACGATGCTGCCATTGTAGACCTCGAACTCTTCCTGATCGCCGAGCGAGCCTTCCTCGTCCGCCTTCGTAAAAATCGGCGCACCGTCGAGCGCATAGACTACGCGAACCAGCTTGTACGAGTCCGACATGCGGTTCTCATGAATGATCACCGCTTGACCGCCGCCCACCACTCCCTCGAGCACGGTCTCGGCGAGAAGCGAAAGGCGAGCTTTCGAACGGAAAATCTGTTCCTTGAGCTCGTTGATGCGCTGCTCGAGATCACGCAGCCGCACTGCGTACGTGCCCGCGTCCATAGGCGCCCGCGTGGCCTCGGCCGAGGTGCTCGAGGCCTGGGCGGCCGCTTCGGGCGACGCCTGGGCTTGCGCTGCCGACGGTGCGATTGCGCCCCCGAGCCACATGCATGCCGCCAGCACTGAGAGTGCAACTCTTCCGCGCATCGCGATTCCCCTCTAAGTAGCCACCATCTGAGGCGAAATTGCCCACCGATGGTCCCCGGGCTTATACCGCAGCGCTATGAGGGCGGTCAATCTGGCCAGTTCGTCGCCTTCGCGAATCTCCATCCGAGCCCAGCGCTGAATTGTCCTTCACTTGCACCGGCACGATCGGTTAGATCCTCACGGGCCCTCGGACGTCGATCGACATGTGAGGATCCGGGGAATCAACGATAAGCCCGAAGCGGGGGATTTTGACGGATCGGTCCGACGAGAGGCTGCTGTCGGCGTATCGAGAAGGCGACGCCGAGGCGTTCGAGACCCTGCTCGCGCGCTATCGGCGTCCCCTCTTCAACGTCATTCTGCGTTCGGTGCGCGATCGCGGACGGGCCGAGGAGATCTATCAGGACGTATGGATGAAGGTGATCGAGCGCTCCGGCGATTTCCGTGGAGACGCCAAGTTCTCGACCTGGCTGTACACCATCGCCCGCAACCAGTGCATCGACCATCAGCGAAAGATGCGGTTCCGGGGGCATGCCTCGCTCGAGGCCGCCCAGGGCGAAACTGGGACCAGCCTAGGGGACCGGATGCCGAATCCCGGGCCCTCGACCGAGACCCTCGCGGCTGGTCGACTCATGCGGGAGCGCATCACGGAGGCCGTCCGGCAGCTTCCGGAGGAACAAAGGGAGGTGTTTCTCCTTCGCCAGCTCCAGGGGATGGCGTTCGCAGAGATCGCCGAGGTCGTGGGCATTCCGGCCAACACCGTCAAGAGTCGGATGCGGTATGCGCTCGAGCGCCTTCAGCGGGCGCTCCGCGACTGGGAGCGCTCGGATGAACTGTGAGGAGTGCATGGAGCGCGTCTTCGAGCTCATCGAGCAGGAGCCCAGTGATCCGGCGGGGGTTCACGAGGTGCTCGAACGCTGTCCCGAGTGCCGCGCGCTCTTCGCCGACATGAAGACCGCTCTCGAACAAGCCGCTGCGCTTCCGCTCGAGGAGCCCTCGGCCGGGACGGACGAGGCGATCCTCCGTGCCGCTCGCGCGCGGATTGCTAGGGGCGCTTCTGCCAAGCACCGCTGGCTCGCCGCGCCGCAATGGGCTGCTGCGGCGGTCGCACTTCTCGCCATCGGCGTCGGAGTTTGGACGATCCCCCGAGGGGAGGAACCTCAGTTCGAGAGTGAAGTCGAGGTCGAGGACGCGGTAGCGGACAGCGTCAAGGAGGAGCTCCCGGCTGCGCCGACTCGGCCGAAAGGCACCAGGTACGACGATTCGATGGCAGAGGGCGGCTCGGCAGCCATCGCGTCCTTGGGTGACGAGCCGGCAGCCGCTGCGCCGCCGGCTCGGCGACGCCGGGAGGCGAAGACCAGGCCACACGAGGCGCGGGAAGAAGAGGCAGAGTCCGACTCCGCGGAGGTCGGCGCGTTGGCTGGGGCGGCGCTAGCCAATGACTCTGCGGTGCGCGCCGAAGCAGCGCCGGCTGCGGCCTCAAAGAAACAGTCCGCGCGCGGATCACGTCTATGTGAGGAGCGAGTCGCGAAGATCGAAGGAGAGGATCGCGCCCCGACCCCGGAGGAATCACTGGCGCTCGGGCGCTGTTACCGTGAAGCCGGCGATGTGCCGGAAGCCCGCCGTTGGTTCGAGGCGGCTCTGTTGGACCGGGACACACGAGCCCGCGCAAGACGCGAGCTCCGCGCGCTGCCTTCGAAGTGATAGGCCCCGTCTCAGCGACGCAAGCGCTCGAGTAGCATTCGCCACTTCGGGTTGGCCGATGCCTCCGCGCTCTCGGTCATCTCCCTTGCGAGCGCGAGGGCTTCCTCTAGCGTGGGGGCCAGTGTGAGCTTGTCGAGATCGACGTGCCCATCCGTGGCAGCCGACCTCCAACGCGGATCGACGCCGCTGAAGATGCACGACGCACCGAGCATGCGGCCGACCTCCTCGGCTGCGAATACCGCCCGCGCCCGCTCCCGGCTCGGCTCTCCAAGCTGCGTCATGTCGACGATCCCGACGCAGGCATCGGCGTCCAGCATCGCACGTCCGAGGGCATCGACGTACTCCGAGATGGCCTCTGGTTCGTGCACTCCGGATACGACGAGGGCGAAGGTGCGCCTCCCGATGCGAAGAGGTCGTACGGGTCGGCTGCTCCGCGCATCGGCGTCGGCTGCGACGCGCTCTTCTCTCCCTCGAACGAAGCCCTCGAACGCGGCGATGCGTGCGTGCTGGTCGAAGGCGTCCGTCTTTGGATCGCTCGGCCCAAGGACCGATGCCAAGGCGAGATCGACGATCTCGACGGCCCCGGTGGGGGTGAGGTCGAGGAGCGCGAGTCGCCGTCCAAGTAGGGTCACCAGCGTGAAGGCCTCTCGAAAGCGAAACGAGCTGAAGTCGCCTTCCATGCGGTCCTCCAGGGGCAACTCCTCGAGGAGCGGCAGCACCGAGCGGGCCTCTGCCTCGATCGCACTGGGGGTCACGTGGCCGCTTGGTGGGCGGCTTCGCTCGAGCAGGGCGCCAAAGCGCTCGATGGCCCGCATTGCCTCGGTCACGACGGCCTCACTCTATCACTCTTTGGGAGGGCGCGAATCCCGCGTGATATACCGGTTTTCGCATGGTTGCCACGATTCTCGTCGTCGATGACGAAAAGAACATTCGCCGGACATTGCGGATGGTGCTCGAAGGTTCGGGGTTCCATACCCTCGAGGCCGGGTCTGCCGAAGACGCACTCCAGCAACTGGATACGAACGACATCGACCTGGTGATCCTCGATGTCCGACTCCCGAAGATGAGTGGCATCGAAGCTCTTTCAAAGATTCGAAGCAAGCCCGAGACGCGAAAGCTTCCAGTCCTGATGGTGTCGGGGCACGCGTCCGTCGCGGAAGCGGTGCAGGCCGTACAGCTCGGGGCGACCGACTTCTTCGAGAAGCCACTCGACCGCGACCGAGTGCTCGTCACGGTTCGCAACGCGCTCCAGACCTGGCAGCTTCAGCGCGAGCTCCAACAGCTTCGTGCCGATGTCGAGCACCGCTACGAAATGATCGGAGAGAGCCCCGTCATGGGCGCGCTCTTCGCCCAGCTCGAGAAGGTTGCCCCGACGAACGGACGCGTCTTGATCTCCGGCGAAAGTGGCACAGGCAAAGAACTCATTGCGCGAGCCATTCATCGACTCAGCCCGCGCGCGGACAAACCGTTCATCAAGGTCAACTGCGCGGCGATTCCCTCGGAGCTCATCGAGAGCGAGCTGTTCGGCTACGAGCGTGGCGCGTTCACGGGCGCGCAGGGTCGCAAGAGGGGCATGTTCGAGCTGGCCAACGAGGGGACGCTCTTCCTCGACGAGATCGGCGACATGAGCGCCAGCGCACAAGCCAAAGTATTGCGGGCGCTGCAGAGCGGAGAGATCTCGCGTGTGGGGAGCGAAAAGGCGATCGCGGTCGACGTACGCGTCCTGGCGGCCACGAACAAAGACCTCGAGTTAGAGGTGCAGGAAGGTCGTTTTCGAGAAGACCTCTTCTTCCGTCTCAACGTCGTACCCATCGTGAGCCCACCATTGCGAGAGAGGCACTCGGACATTCGCCTCCTGGCACAGGGTTTTCTGCGTGATTTCTGCTTGGAAAACGGGCTTCGCAACAAGCCGATCGACGGGGATGTGCTCAGCGCACTGGCCGAGCGGCCCTGGCCTGGAAACGTACGAGAGCTCCGCAACGTGGTGGAGCGGATGGCCATCTTGAGCGGCGATCGAATCACGCTCGATGACTTGCCCGAAGAGGGCGTGCTCAGCCAGGGGCGTCGCGAGTCCGCCTCTCCTTCCGACTTTCCGAGCTCGGTCGATGAGGGCGGGGAGCGCCTCACGCTGCGCGAGTACAGAGGCCGGGCCGAAAAGGAATACATCCTCAGCACGCTCGACGAGGTTGGCTGGAACATCTCGCGAGCTGCGACGATTCTTGGTGTCGAGCGCACCAACCTTCACAAGAAGATGCGGAGCTACGGTATCCGGCGGGGGGAATCATGATCCAACGTTCGATTCGACTCATGTGGCGAGGGGCTGTGTTTGCGTTCCTGGTGTACGTCGTGTTCTTCGTGCCACTCGGCGAGCGCTCTGCGTTCGGTCACCTCATGCGCGTCGTCAAGACCGATGAGGCCCAAGAACTCGGCCGCGAAGTGAGCGTCGCGACCCAGCGGATCGCGCAACAGATCGGGAACCAAGTCAGAGAGGCGAACCAGCCGCCGGCTGTCGATGCGGGCGCATCGCAGGTCCCTGAAGCAGTCCAAGAACAGTTTCAGGAAATCGTCGGCCATGCATACGCGCGCGAAGAGCACGTCGAGGCTACCGAGAGAGCTCAAGTCGAACCCTAGTTCGGTTCAGGGCCACTCGAGCTGAAGGCGCTTCATCTTCCGCCAGAGCGTCGTCGGGCTCAGGCCGAGCACCTCGGCTGCCTGCTCCTTGTTGCCTTCCACTTGCCGGAGGGCCCGGATGATCGCGTTCCGTTCGACCTCGTGGACCAGTTCGGCGAGCGATTGACGCTCCGCTTGTGGCCTGCCGCCGTTCCCGCTGCCGTTCGGCAGAATGTCGGAAAGCTGAATCTGACCGTCCTGAGCCAGCGCGACTCCCTGTTCGATGAGGTTCTCGAGCTCGCGGATGTTGCCCGGGAAATCGTAGGACATCAGATAGTCGAGGACCCCGGCTCCGAGGACCGCACTGCGGTTCATCTTTCGGCCGTACTTCTCGAGGAAGCTTTCGACGATGGGCGCGATGTCCACTTTTCTTTCGCGGAGCGGGGGAAGCTCGAATCGCGCGACGTTCAGGCGATAGTAGAGATCTTCACGGAAGCGCTTCTCTTCGATGAGGGTTCGGAGCTCTTGGTTGGTGGCCGCGATGATGCGCGCGTCGACATTGATGGGCTTGTTGTCGCCGAGGCGCCGAATTTCACCCTCTTGAATTGCGCGGAGCAGTTTCGCTTGGAGCGATGGGGGGGTCTCCGCAATTTCGTCGAAGAAGAACGTGCCGCCATTGGCTTCCTCGAATAGGCCCTTGCGTGTTTGTACCGCGCCGGTGAAGGCGCCGCGCATATGGCCGAACAGCTCGCTTTCGAGCAAGGTCTCCGTGAGCGCGGCGCAGTTGATCGACACGAACGGTCGCTCCGCTCGCAGCGAGTTCGCATGAATCGCGCGTGCTACGAGCTCCTTACCCGTTCCGCTCTCGCCGGTGATCAGAACCGTTGCGTCGGTCGGTGCGATTCGAACGATTCGTCCGAGGACATCCCGAATCTCCGCGGAATCGCCGATGATGTTGCCGAAGTTGTACCGCTCATGAAAATCCTCGGAGGAGGGATCGAGGCCGAGTTCGCGAGTGCGCGTCGCCCTCGCCACCTTCGTCATCAGCTCTTCCTCGACGAAGGGCTTTTGGACGAAGTCCTGTGCCCCGAAACGCATCGCTTCTACGGCATCCTCGATGGTGCCGAACGCGGTCATGACGATCACGGGCGTCGTCGGAGAGGCTTCGCGGGTTCGATGTAGGACTTCGAGTCCTCCGACGTCCCCCATGCGCAGGTCGGTGATGATCAGGTCGTACGCGCCATTGGTGACCATCTCGCACGCGGCCTCGCCACCATCGGCCTGGACCACTGCATAGCCCTCCGATCGAAGCATCTCGGCGAGCATGCTCCGCGCGTTCTCCTGATCGTCGACAATGAGAATCCTGGCCATCCCCCAACCGAATCCGACCTGACCTTACAGCAAAACGGGCCTTCGTGCCCGGAGCTCAGTCTAGAACATCGTGAAGCGCGGCGAGCACTTCGGTACGGTATTCGGCCGGGAAGATCAGACGGGGCCGCTCGATACGTTGATTGCGGAGCTGGCCGAGCAGGAATGACGCATCTCCGAGGCGGCGAAGAGGCTGGTGCCGAAGCGTGACCCAAAGGCCCCCGGTACTGCCATCGGTCGGCTCCCGATACGGGACGTCCTCGGCGCGGTCGAGCCACACGCTCAAATCGGTTCTGCCCCCGTGGGAGGCAATGACCTCGCGTGTTCGTTCGAGTGCCTCATCCCAGAGTTGAGGCTGATGGTCGGGTAGCGGTACGGTCTTCGGAAGCTGCCGTGCGCGCAATCGTTTGCTCAGCTCGGCGAGCGTAGAATCGTTTCCGTGTTCCCAAGCGCTGAGGCAGGTCAATAGCTCTGCGTCATCCATGCGAAGGTAGTCCTCGACCGAGATGGGCTCGCCCAGGGCTGCGGCGCGGAAGGCGGGCAGCAGTGGATCGGGTGGCGTGCCCTCCAAAATGAGCTCGCTGACGCGCATGAAAATGGCACGGACGAGCGCGTCTGCGGCTCTGGTCGCTTTGTGGTGATAGACCTGCTGGTACATGAAGTGGCGGCCGAGAAAGAAGCTTTCCACGGGTGGCAGGCCCTTTCGTCCTTGGACGGCAAGGACCCAACGCCCCTCGACGCAGGCGAACGTGAGCGCGTGCAAGAGCCAATCGAGGTCGTAGAGCCCGTAGCGAACTCCTGTCATGTGGCTGTCGCGAAGCAGGTAGTCTGCGCGGTCGACGTCGAGAGTGCCGCTCACGCTCTGGCTCAGATAGCCGAGACGATAGTCGCCGCTCAGTAAGTCGCCGACGCGTCCGCTCATCCCGCTCGAAATGGACTCGAGGGTCTGATGCACCTCGGTCGAGGGGTCCCCGAGGATGTCGCGGGTCCACTGCTCGTGGTGCTTCGCGTGCGGAAGGACCTCCTCGAACAGATGAGAGAACGGGCCATGCCCGAGGTCGTGCAGCAGCGCGGCGGCCAGACCATCGGCCTTCGCCTCTTCGTCGAGGCGCTGCTCCGGTGGAAGCTCATCGCTGCACGCGTCGATCCGATTCTGAAGCGCCTGCATCACGTGGGCGGTCCCAATCGCGTGTGCGAATCGCGTGTGCTCTGCGCCTGGAAACACCAGCGAGGCGAGCCCGAGTTGGCGGACCCGGCGAAGGCGCTGGACCTCACGTGTATCGAGAAGCGGCCGAATGACCCGCTCCGCCATGCCTTCGAAGGCGATCAAACCGTGGACCGGGTCCCTGAGGATCACAGGGGTACGCTACCACCCTGCCCCTAGAACGCCAGCGTTCCGAAGCGTCCGTCACGCGGCACGTCGAAGCTGGAGCCGCGCCGAATCACCGCGATGGTGTCGGGCTGCCAGAGCGGCAAGACCGGCAGGTCGCGTGCGAGGATGCGCTGCACACTCTCGTAGGCCGCGGTTCGCGCCCGCTTGTCGATCGTCGTGCGTCCGAGCTCGAACAACTCGTCGAGCTCCTCGTTGCGGTAGCGCCAACGGTTTGCGCCTTCGGTCTCGGCACCGGGCACGCGCGACGAGTCGAAGAACCAGCTGAGCACATGTGGCTCGATGACTTCCGGCACCTGAAGCAGGGTAATCTCGAACTGGCCACGGTTGAGATCGGCGATGAGCGTCGCCGTTTCCGAGGGTCGCACGTCCACCTCGATTCCGACGTCACGAAGCATGCCCGCGATCGCACGGGCGACAGACTGGCGAAAGCGCTCCGAGGTCGTTCGCAGGACGAGTGTCATACGAGGCTCGGTGCCGTCAGGATCGGGGAAGCCGGCCTCATCGAGCAAGGCGCGGGCACGGACCGGATCGAACGATTGCGTCGGAAGTCCGTGCGCATCGGCCCAGTGCCCTCGGGGGATCCACGTGTCGGCGACCTCGGCAAGCCCATGGTACTTGGCGCGAACGAGAAGATTGCGATCGATCGCATGCGCGATGGCACGCCGAACCCGCACATCCGAGAGCTTTGGCGACTCGGTTTGAAAGCCGAGATACATGGTCGAGATGCCCGGTGCGGTTCGGGTGTCGAAGTTTGGGTCCTCTTCGAACATCGGCAGGAGCAGCGGCGGGATCGACGCCAGCGCGAGGTCCCCCTGCCCGGCCAACATCCGGAGCGCGCGTGTATTGTCGTCGCGGATCACGACGAGACGCAGGCTCGGGTGGATCGGAGTGCCTCGGTGCCAGTACGGATTCGCGCGCAGCTCGAGGAGGCCAGGCTGCCGTCCCGCCAGTTGATACGGGCCGGCGCCGATGGGAAATGGTTCGTCGGGCGTCGCGATGCGCCGATGGGCGTCCTCGCTTCGAACGATGGGAAGCTCCAAGTCCGTGAGGAACGTCGCATGGGGTTCCCGCAAGGTGAATACGATCGTGTGCCGGTCGACGACCCGCATGTTCGCGATCCGTCGGTACGTGTGCGCGTAGCGGCTGCGGAGGGCGGGATCGGTGACCCCCTCGAAAGTGGCCACCACGTCCTCGGCGTCGAGGGCGCTTCCGTCGCTGAATCGGAGGCCCTGCTTTAGAACGACGGTGAACTCGGTCGCGCTGGACGCCGTGACTCGCTCCGCCAGGTCCGGGATAATCTCGAGCGTGCGCGGGTCGATCGTGACGAGCGAGGCGAAGAGAAGGCGCGTGACCCGGAGCCCGTAAGGGTCGCCCACGAACCTCGGGTCGAGTTGCTCTGCATCGCGCGGCAGCATCACGACCAAGGCATCGGGGTCGCGCTCGGGGACGCGGGTGCAGCCGAGACCAATCACTAGGAGCATCAGCAAGGCGCTGCTAGGCTTCCGCCGATGGCGCACCGAGCGCTCCTGTTCCTGTTGATCGCCGTGCTCTTGGCCGTGAGCCCCGAGGCGCACGCCCGTGGTCCGAAGCCGCTCGCGGAGACCCTCGCCAACCTCGTCCTTCAGGCGGGGCTCGGGGACGGAGTCGGGATTCACGTGGTTCGCCTGCACGATGCGGAGGAACTCTACCGCAACAAGCCTTCGCGGCCGCGGAATCCTGCATCAAACCAGAAGTTGCTCACGGCTGCGGCCGCGCTTTGGCGTCTCGGTCCGACGTTTCGAGCAGAAACCCGCATCGAGGGAACGATCGACGCGGGGCGTGTTGCCACCCTAGTCGTCCGCCCGTCCGGTGATCCCAGCCTCGGCTATCCAGCGCTCGCGACGTTCGCCGAGAGTGCTCGGCTTCGTGGTGTGGACCGGGTCGACCGCATTCTGATCGACGACGGCTACTTCGACGATGAGATCCTGCCGCCCGCGTTCGACCAACAGCCAGGCGAAGCGGCTGCCTTTCGAGCGGCCATTTCCGCGTTTGCGGTGAACCGCAACAGCTACGTCGTGAACATCGGGCCTGGCGTTGCGGTGGGCGCGCCGGCGCGCGTACGGGTCTTGGCCGATGACTACGTTCGCATCGACAATCGCACCGTGACCACTGCCGGTGGACCTCCGACGCCCCGAATCGACCACGGACTGTCCGAGGACGGGCATCTCGAAGTCCGTGTCGACGGGGATATTCCGCAGCAGGTGAGAACGCTCCAGTACCGTCGACGCGTCCCGGACCCGAAAGCCTATGCGGCCAGCCTGCTCGTGCGGGCCTTCAAGAGAGCCGGCGTGGCCGGAGCGCTTGCGGTCGAGTACGGGGAAGCCCCGGAGGTCCTGCCGCTGATCGGTCAAATGCCATCGGCTCCGCTGGCGACTCTGCTGACGGGGGTGGGCAAGTGGAGCGACAACTTCACGGCCGAGATGCTCCTCAAGATCATGGGCGCGGAGACGTCGCGACCCGGGACCTCGGCAGGCGGGGTCATCGCCGTGCGGGAAGAACTCGAGCAGCGCGGCATCGATACCGAGGGGCTCGTCATGATCAACGGCTCGGGCCTATTCGACGGGAACCAGGTTGCCCCGCGACATCTCACCGAGACCCTCGTCGCAGCGTACCGGGACCCTGCCATTCGAGCCGAGTACGTGGCGCAGCTCGCCGTCAGTGGTTCCGACGGCACCCTACAGAGCCGACTCAAAGACCTTCCCCGCCCGCGCATGGTCCGTGCGAAAACAGGTACACTTCGGGACGTGATCGCATTGTCGGGCTACGTGCTCGGAGACCCTGAGCACTCGGTCGCGTTTAGTTTCTTGGCGAACGGCATCGCCGGCCGTCAGAAGGCGGCTCGCGACTTGGCCGACGCCATCGTCAGGGCGCTTGCTGAGTACGCGGTGGACTGACGTTCGCCTTGCTGCTGACAGGGCGGCGCACCCTGCTACAGATCCCCCATGAGAATGTTCGTCGCGGCCGCCCTGTTGCTCGGGGGCTGCGCAACCCCCGCCCCCGTCGACCCTGCCTCCGTCACCATGCCCCCGCCCGTCGCTCCCAAGCACCCGCATTCGGTCACAGTCCACGGCGATACCCGTGTCGACGACTACGACTGGATGCGCGACAAAGATTCGGCCGAGGTTCGTGCTTACCTGGAGGCGGAGAACGCATACGCGTCGGACTTCATGGCCCCGACGCTCGACCTTCAGAAGACGCTCTACGACGAGATCGTAGGACGGATTCAGGAGACCGACCAGAGCGCCCCGTATCGAAGCGGCGCCTTCGAGTACTACCATCGGACCGAAGAGGGGAAGCAGTACCGAGTGTACTGCCGAAGGGAGCCAGGCAAGCCCGATACCGAGACCGTGCTGCTCGACATGAATGCGCTCGCCGAAGGGCGAGCGTTCCTCGGTCTCGGCGCCTTCGAGGTCTCGCCGAATGGCCACTATTTGGCGTTCTCGCTCGATGAGACCGGGTTCCGCGAGTACACGCTCCAGATCAAGGACATGCGGACGGGGCAGGTGCTTCCGGAACGCATCGAGAAGGTGAAGTCGGTCGCTTGGGCGAGCGACAGTGAGACGTTCTTCTACACTCTCGACGACGAGACGAAGCGACCGCACAAGGTGCTGCGCCATCGCCTGGGCGCGGTCGAGGAAGACCCGGTGCTCCATCAGGAAGACGACGAGCGTTTTCGCGTGGCGGTCTGGCGAGCACGGAGCGGCGGCTTCGTATATCGCGGCTCGTTCAGTCATACGACGACGGAGATCGCGTTCGTCGCAGCGGACTCCCCGTTGGCCGCCTTCCACGTGCTTGCACCCCGGCAGCAAGACATCGAGTACGACGTCGAGCATCGGGGCGAGGAGTTCTGGATTCGCACGAACGACCGCGGACGAAACTTTCGGGTCGTCCGGACCTCGGTGAAGAACCCCGGTCCGGACTCTTGGCAAGAGGTCGTACCTCATCGCGAGGACGTGATGCTCGAGGGGCTCGACCTCTTCCAGCACTTCTACGTCTTGCTCGAACGCGAGGCGGGCCTTCCGCACGTGCGCCTCAGCTCTTTCAAAGGTGACGATGCGCACCGTATCGAGGTCGACGAACCCGTGTACGCCATCTACCCCGGCGACAACGAAGTGTTCGATGCAAGACGCTACCGCTACCGCTACGAGTCCCTGACCACGCCCGACTCCGTGTTCGACTACGAGGTCTCGAGTCGGAAGAGCACCTTGGTCAAGCAAATCGAGGTGCTAGGCGGCTACGATCCAAGTGACTACCAGGCGGAACGCCTCTGGGCATCGGCGCCGGACGGCACGAAGGTGCCCGTCTCGCTGGTCTATCGGAAGGGGGCGCTCGACGACGGCCCCGCCCCGATGCTGCTCGTGGGTTATGGCGCGTACGGATATCCCTACCCGACGACCTTCTCACATTCGCGAGTGAGCCTTCTCGACCGAGGGCTGGTGTACGCCGTCGCTCACATCCGGGGCGGCGGAGAGCTTGGTAAGCCCTGGCACGACGATGGTCGCATGACCAACAAGATGAAGACGTTCACGGACTTCATCGCGGTCGCCGAGCATGTGATCGCGCAGGGGTACACGACTACGCCGGAGCTCTCGATCGAGGGCGGAAGCGCCGGCGGCCTCTTGATGGGGGCAGTCGCCAACATGCGACCCGACTTGTTCGGCAAGGTCGTGTCTCTCGTCCCGTTCGTCGATGTGCTGAACACCATGCTCGACGAGACGCTGCCGCTCACGGTCGGCGAGTACGAGGAGTGGGGAAACCCGAACGAGCGAGAGGCTTATTTCCGTATCAAGAGTTACTGCCCGTACACGAACATCGCGAGAGCCGCCTACCCGACCATGCTGGTTCGCACCTCCCTGAATGACAGCCAGGTCATGTATTGGGAGCCCGCGAAGTACATCGCCAAGCTCCGCACCCACAAGACCGACCCGCACCCCCTACTCTTCGTGATCAACATGGACGC
>Ga0316192_10000874_pt1 | contig 22072 bp, 15 predicted proteins | sample MerIslwburrow_MG_FD_204931 | JGI IMG/M metagenome (GOLD analysis project Ga0316192, IMG submission 204931) | Coastal sediment microbial communities from Maine, United States - Merrow Island worm burrow | ecosystem: Environmental > Aquatic > Marine > Coastal > Sediment | place: USA: Maine...
GTCAAACGATATCTTCGAGGGGTGGATAAACCCCGGGTATCACACTTTCACTTTTGATCCAGGCATTGGTAACGTCACAATAACCTTCGCTAATGACAAACCATACTCAGCGTACGTTTCTTCTTGCACGCATTTAGCTGCAGGAGCATTGGAAGTAACAGGTAGTATGTTTACCGACACGAGTGGAACTGATGCGACCACCCTCGCTACTCTCAGGTACACGCAGGTAAACGACGTACTATTCCTTGTGAGCGACACGTACAATATCTCCGGACACGCTTGGCCCCTTGTGGTTATAAAGCGAAGAGGAGCTGCGTCCTGGTCTTTCGAGTTACCAGAATTAATTGATGGTCCTTTTGGACCTATAAATACCACCAACGTATCTTTGACTCCAGGTGCAACCAACGGTGATACCACACTGACTGCGTCTCAAGATTTCTTCACTGACCCTGAGTCAATAGGGAAGTACTATCAGATAGTCCACGGTGCCACGATAGGTGTGTGCCAAGTAATAACAGTTACCAGTGCTACTATCGCAACCATACGTATAGTTGCAGCCATGGGTGGAACCACTGCATCGACAGACTGGTACCCCGGGTTGTTTGCACCGTACCTTCCTGGTCCTACATCCATCGACATGTATGAAGGAAGGCTGTGGTTAGCTGGTGGATCCAGAGTGTACGCTTCAGTATCAGATAACTACACCTCGTTCGACACAAGCATCACTGGAGACTCTGCAGCTATTGTGAGGTCTATTGGTTTCGGACCAGTGGGTGATGTGTCGTGGTTAGTTGGCGGCGACGTCTTGATGCTGGGCTTAAGCTCTGAAGAGATACAAGTCCGGTCAAACGGGGACTACGATAACATAACTCCCACCAACATTAAGATACAACGAGGAACTACCAGGGGCTCAGCTGCTGTTAAACCAGAGGTAGTCGATCAGGTAATTTACTTTGTCCAGCGAGGACTAAAGAAGATATATGCCCTCAGTGGTCTTAGAGGGGAGCAGATAGCAACACGAGACATAACTGTAACTCATCCGGATATAACAGACCCTGGCGTAACCAGGATGGTTTACGTAAGTGAGCCAGAGCCGCGTTTGTACATCCTACTAAGCGACAGCTCACTTCGAGTAGTGCTGTTTGATACTGAAGAAAACATAATCGCTTGGTCCAGAATAACCATAGGTGGAAGTGCAACTATCCACGACTTAGCCTCTTCCCCAAGTACTGGTGACGATGAAGTCTACATGATAGTAGAACGAGGTGGAGTGCGATCAATTGAAAGGTTTGCTTCCATTGGTGATGCCCGTGGACAATCAGACTCTCGCCACTACGATAGCCACGTGTACGCCGCTAGTCCAGGTGCGACCATGACTGGCTTAGATCACCTCGACGGTATAGTTTGTAGCGTATGGGCTGACGGTGTCGAGAAAGGCACTGAGACCCCACTGTCTGGATCTGTAACATTAGCAGAATCAACTTGGACCGATGTGGTCATAGGTATCAAGCACACGGCTTGGTGGACCAGCAACAGACTGTCCCGGTACATTGAAGAGACTGTTTTGAATTATAGAAAGCGCATAACTCAAATCGGTTTGGTAATGAAGAACGTAGCAATACGAACTTTTAGTTACGGTACAGATGCAACCAACCTGATGCCAATGCCAGATGTTGAGGACGGGACAATCTCTGCTCCAACAACTGAAGCTGAGCCTACTATCGTTGACCAGCTCACCGGTACTGACGAAGGCGACATGAAGATTTACGACATGGAGTTCTACGAGGACTACTTAGTTGCTGCTTGCGATTCTGTTCCTAGCCCTCTTACCGCCGTTAGGCTACACCGGATGGTCTTCCACGATGGCAATATCTACATCTTAGGTGGGGCTACCTTATCTGCAGCTGTAGCAGAACTGTGGAGATACAACATAGCCACTACCTCTATGGTCCAGATGGCTACTCCACCCAAAGCCCACGCTGAGCATACAGTGTGCGAGCACGACGGAGTGATCTACTCCCTGCAGAACACCGGAACTGCTGACGGGTTCATGGCTTACGACATCGCAACCGATACATGGTTAACCGTTAATGAGCCCACTACGGCCTATAACTTCTCAGCAATGGCTGCGTACGACGGTAAGCTTTACTCCTACGGGGGAAATAACTCCGGTGTGCCAACTAACCAATGGAATGTGTACGACATTGCAACCGACACATGGTCAGTGCCGGCGTACTCAGGCACTCCTGAAATTAAGAAGCAGCATTGTGCAGCCGCTCCTCAAACTGGGGATGGCGCAGGTAAAGTTTATTTCTTTGGGGGACTGACCGGGGCTGGTGGTACTACTAACTCAAAGGCTCTTTGGGAATACACCATATCAACTGCTACCTTTGCACTCTTAGGTACCACTGGATTGGTAGCTAAACAAGACATGAAGATGGATGCCGATGAGAACGGCAACCTGTGGATGTGGGGTGGCCGACAGAGATTCCCAGTTGTTTGGGACGACTACGTGTGGAAGTATGCGATATCTTCTGGAACCTGGACTTCTCCTGACACAGCTACGGGTGACGGGGTAACTAAGCCTGTCCATAGGACTGGGTTTGGTGCTGCTATGGATACGACCAATGACGAGTGGTACATCTTTGGTGGGGAAGACATCACCCCCACCTACTACACGGACATGTGGAGATACTCTACTACCGGGAACAGTTGGGTTGAGGTTACTTCAGAGCTATCACCTGCTGCCGGCGCGTTAAGAGTATTTGATGTGTCTGACTACGAGAACATGTCAGCTGCAGCCTACCTGAACCTACTAGCTACGTCTCCTGGATCAGGGGATGACCTTCGGGCGTACGGGATAGCGATTTACGGAACTGACGCCTTCCTCGTGACCAAAGAAGACGATGATGGGACACTCAACCGTGGGGTTGCTAAAGTAGATATTTCTACACCGTTAGTTCCAGTCCAAACCGATTACCTGGAAGGTGGCATAGATGTAACCACAATTGGATCTGCGATAGTAGTGACTGACACTGGCTACGTAATAGCTCCGAGTTTTGAAACAAACGGAGAGTTGGCCGCGCTTACCTCCTCGACACTTGCTGCTGTAGGAACAGACCTGGCTCTTGACTACACCACCAACCCAGCCAACCCTGACAGGATGGCACTGGTAGGAAACTACCTGTACATCGCTTGGGAAGATGACATCCATGTTGTGGACGTATCTAACCCCCTGGCAATGTCGGTGGCCAACAAGGTCTCCAGGATCGACGGTAGCCAGACTTCGCACTGCATAGTTGACGGGCAATTCCTGTACGCTCTTGATGGAACTAACGGCAGAATATTCGTATACGTCCTGGACGACGCGACTACTCCAGAGCTATTAGGGACTGTTACAGCTACTGAATTGGTGGGGGCTACTGATTTTATGTCATTTTCCCCCTGGATTTACGTGACAACAGCGACTACAATCGTAGTTGTGGACGCAAGAGTGCCCACTGCCCCCGTTTTCCATGCGGAGTGGACTGGGTTCTTGGGCAACCAGGCAATATCTTCCAGGAAAGCTAACGTAATGTTCGCAGGCAGTATTGACTCAACCGGCAGGCTGTACGCTGCAGACCAACGGAGCTGGCTACTGGTAGACTACGATGAGATGTCCTTTGAGATGAACGGGACGTACGAGACAGATTCGAGATTAACGATTAAAGCAGAGGGACCGTGTAAGGTTCTATCTATAACTTATGAAGTCGAAGACATTGACGATAAGAACAATGGTAGCGACGGACCTGCAGCATCTTAATGTTGATACATTTGGGGCTACGGTTCGAGGGCATACGATTGAGCTAGATGGAGAACCTGTTGGAATTGGGGGAGTCTTACATCAGACGCCCAGACAGGCATTCTCAGTAATGGACGACAAGCTTAGGAAGTACCCAAAGACTATCGTTAAATTTTTTAAGGTGTTTAGAGAAATGTTAGAGAACAACTACAGTACTGTGTACGCGATAGCTTCTGAGACAGAGAGCAATGCTCCTGGAACTTTGAAACGAATGGGATTTGAATTTCACAGTATAGACAATGAGGGACGGGAGGTGTACCGATGGACCCAGTAACAGCGATGGTAGTTGGATCTACCGCTCTAGGTATTGGAGGCAAAGTTTACGAAGGTAAGTCAGCTAAGAAAGCAGCCAGTTCAGAAGCGCAACAACTTGAACTGAATGCAGCCCGTGCTCGCCGTGAAGGTCGGTCCCGCGCTCAAGAGAGCCGCAGGCAAACGTCCAGAATAATGTCTGATGCCACAGCAGCACAAGCATCTTCTGGTTTTTCTGCGAGTGACGCGCAAGCAATTAAACAGCGAGGAGATATCTCCGGTGCTGGTAAGTACAACGAGTTAGCATATCTATACGAATCAGAGATGGACGCACAGGGTCTGCAGCGTGGTGCAAGAAACACACGCAAGACAGGATCTCGTCAAGCCAAGGGCGCGTATCTCGGAGCAGCTCAAACTGCTATCGGTGGGTATGTCGATTACAAAAAGTTAGGTCTATAGAGAGGATTAATCGTGCCACAAGTACCAAGAGCGTCTGACGTAGCAAGAGTGGTTCCTTCTGGACAACAGAGGGTGAGTGTCTCTGGAGGACAGGGTGCCATTGCGGGTGCTATAGGTGGTATTGCTCGTGAAGTACGGTCTGCTGCAATTGAACACCAGCAACGAAAAGACAGGTACCAGTTGTCCCAGGCTAAGACCCAATTCCTAACTCAGAAAGTACGGGAAGACAACGCGTACGATGACGACCAGGACTACGACACTGTGGAGTCCAGGTATACAACCAACATGCAGAAGTACCTGGAGGATGCTGCCCAGGCAATAGAAAACCCGAAGCAACGACGGGAATTCCTGTCTGAGTCAGAACTTACAATGGCACAGGGTACTGAGCGTATAAAGAACATCGCTAAGAGTACTGAGACTGACCACCAACGTGCATTCATTACCGAAGGTCTTGAGGGTATACGAGAAGCAGCACTGACCGGTGACGTACCAACATCCTTAGAGACTGCAGATGAGCTAGTTGCCAGTGCAGTTGACCTTGGGTATCTCTCAGCTGAAGAAGGGCAAGCAGCCCTCTCCAGATGGAAGGACGATACCCTGGTTGCTAAGATCGAGACCATGGCACCTGAAGATAGAATAGAAGCTCTGTCTGAGTCCTGGGCCGACAACATACCTGGCGATCTAAAAGTTAAGCTGCAGCGGCAAGCCAAGAGCGAGCTGAACAAAGATGTGGCTATGTCCAATGTAGATGAATACTCTGCACAGGGTCTGTCCTACGAAGAGTCTCTCGCTAAGATAGCGCAGATAGAGGATGAGGATGTTCGTAGAGAAACTGAACAACGACTCACTGTTCAAACTCAGCAAGAGAAGAACATTGAAGCAGACCGTCAGGATGAGTTGTATAACGCGTATTATCTACCAGTTCGTATGGACGGGTTTAGGGTAGCAGACATACCCCCAGGAGAATTAGAAGAGATGGACCCTGAAGTAGTTGAGAGTCTGTACTCAGCAGAGCGCCAAGCAGTTAGTCGTGTAAACAGAGTCACTGACAGGACCGTACTGGACAAGTTGTACGAGCTGTACAATGACGGTGATGGAAGCCCTGAAGCAGTCCGTGATTACTTTAAGAAGAATGGCGACTCCTTAAGCGACTCCGATTTTGAACAGTGGAGTAAGACCACTAACTCTGACTTTAGCGATATGGAATCTGACCCTGTGTTTACAGGACTGCAGCAAGTTGAAGCTAAGATTCTTGAAACCCACGGGTACCAGTCTTCGCCTAAGAAACGCAATGAGCTAAGTGCCAAGTATCGCAGGGAGTACGAGAACTTCGTATTCGAGTGGCGCAATACTCACGAGGGTAAAGAGCCTAATGGTGAAGAGCAGCGAGCGTTCATAGATAATATGATGTTGAAAGTTCCTACCAGGGAAAGCCGCGCAATCTTTGGAGACGACGCTAAAGCTCCTGCAGGATTCGAATTCTGGAGAGAGATGGATGATGACCAGAAAGTTGAGACAATGGGCTACCTCCGCTCGTTAGATCCTGTAAGTTGGCAGGACGCCATGGATGTTGTTGGAGAGTCTCGTGACCCAGATAAAATTATAGAAGCTTTCATGGACTTGAGTACTGTAGCCGATGCCCCTTGATACCGAACAGAGAGCAAGATTAGAGCAGGTCAAGAACCGACGCAGGCAGAACGCGCTTGCGGAGTCGCTTGGTCACGCTTCGCAGTTCAATCCTTCCGAGCAACGTAGAGCCGACATACTTTCTACAGAACTTGAAGCCCCTATCGATTCCGTGTCCAACAACATGATCGACGCAGAGCGGCTGAAAGAAGCTCAAACAAGAGTTGACCCTTCAATACTACAGAACCAATCTCCAGGTGTAGCTGAGTGGATGTCTGACCCTGTACGGGCCAGAGTGTCTATGGATGACCTGGACGTAATGCAAAGGTTCGAACGTAACCTCAATAAAAAGGACATCCCGTTCTGGACTAATACTGCTAGGGGTATCGGGGAGCGAGCCAACACTTTAACTGGTAATCTCATAGAGTTTGCCGGCAACGTAAGTACCGACTTTGAAGACAAGATGCGTAGCATGGGCATACCTAACCCGGGTATAGTTTTCGGGGAGGATGGGATATCGTGGTCTTGGGACGTAGACACTGCTGAGTCTGGTAGTGCGCTAAACACCATCGGTCATGGAATATCAGAAGGTGGCCTGGGCTATGAGTCTAACTTCTCATGGGAGAATCTGAAGGGTGATCCTACTGTAGCAAACATAGCTGGATACATAGTCGAGACTGGGGCGCAGTCAGTCGTAGATATGGGTGCGATAATGGCGACCCTTCCTGCGTACTTGGCTTCAAGAACTGAAGAAATTGCAGAGTCCCGAGTAGCTAACAAAGGGGGTGGAGAAGTAGACACTGGGGAATTGCTTGAAGCAATGCCGACAGCTGTACTTGTAGCTCTTTCAGAACGCTACGCTACCAAAGGTATCCTCGGTGCATTCGCAGATAAAGGGGCCAAGCTCACAGGTAGACATGTGGCCAAAGAGATAGGTAAGTCTACTGTCAGAGAAGCAGGTACTGAATTCGTTCAAGAACAAATTGAATACGCTGGTGAGACTTTAGGAACTGGCGTAATGTGGGACTACAAACAAAGTCTCGATAGGGGATTTGCGGGTGCAGTTGCAGGTGGACCTGTGGGTGCTGTCGGTAGGGCTATAACTCTCCCATTGGATGCTGCAAATATTAAAGTCCAAGAAGAAGTCGTCAAGGGTCTAAACTCAATTTCAGAACAGCAATCCATTGATGGAATAGTTGACGACATACAGAACATGAAACTCTTCCAGGAGTCTCCTGATCGTGCTGCGGAATTCTTGAAGGGAATGTCTGGGGACGAGAAGATCTACATAACTCCTGAAGAGGTTGCTGCTGCGTCTGAGGAAGGACTGCCGGTTCCTCAATACATGCTCGACGCAGCTAAAGAAGCAACGGACGTTGAGGTGTCAGTAGACCAACTCGCAATGGATGTGATCTCCAGCGAGGAGCTTCTTGCCAGACTACGACCACACATGAAAAGATCTTCTGAGGCTTACACTCAGTCTGAGATAGATAACAGAAATACCAACCAGCTGGATAGGCTCCTGACTAATGCCAAAGAGGATGTAGAGGTACGGACTGAAGCTGAGTCTATCCACGATCAGGTAACTGAGCAGTTGGTAGCAACAGGGAGAATGTCTCAGGAAACTGCAAGACACTCTGCCAGCATTATCCCAGCTTTCGTAACAACCAAAGTGGCTGAGCTTAAAGCCCGGGGAGTGGATGTCTCAGTTAAGGAAGTCTTCGAGAAGATGAACTTCCGTGTGGACCCTAAGACCACGTCCTCAAGTGAGCCAACACTAACCCCTCAGCAGGTAGAGGCAGCAGACAAGCAAGCCCTGGAAGCCGTAGAAGGGACCGTAATACTTAACCAGGGGACTGAGTCTCCAACCAAGCTCTACGTTGACCCTGAGACCACTACAGAGGCGACAGAGGGTCAGCTTGAACCAATGTACCTGACAGCTACTCCTACCCAGGAGGGAGCCCAGGAGAGCGCGTACGTCAACATTACGAACCCTAAGATCCTACATGGTCCCAGTGAGGATATGACCCTTGCTTGGAACGAGGATGACCTACAGGCGCTTAGGGATGAGGGGTACGACGGAGTGTGGTACCAGCACCCAGACGGAGATAGGGTGATAGCTCTCGATCCAGGACAGGTTAAAACGGTGCCTGCACTGGTGTTAGATCAGTCTACCGTACCAACGATTGACGCAATACAGCAAGAAGTCTCTGCCTATGAGCAGCTATTGGCCTGTACCCGGGCCGCATAATGTACTATTATTGCCTTAAATTTACAGGAGAAGGAAAATGTTACAAGAATTCAACGTAGTGAGCACGACTGCATTGTCCCTCGGAATCGTAGACACTGAGAGTAAAGGCTTAGCTATTTACGCCCGTGCTGCCAGTGATCTGGATTCCGGAACCATCACTATCGGTTTCCGTCCACCTAACACAACCGGTGTCATTGAAGCACTGGACGCAACACTGACTGCCGGCGCGGGAATAACCGTGGTCACAGGTGCTGGTGCTGAGGTGTTCGCTACTTGTAGTGGCGCAGCAGCTGACGTGGATCTTTTAGTTGGTCAATTCCGCTAGGAGGTCGCATGGCTATTGCCGGTACAATCGCAGGAGCTATATCCCGCAGCATAGTCGGGGCACTGACTGACGCCTTCCAACCCGGTGGTGGTGGTGGGGGTGGTGGAGCTGGCACTACTGGGCCATGGGATTTGACTACCCTAACGGCTGCAGAGACTGGCAACTTCCAGGTGCGGAACTACCAGTCCGAGCCCCGCGCTGTTTGGTTTAAGCCAGATGGTACCTCCTTCTTTACCCTGGGTATCGGTTCCGCAAGACTACTACGGTGGGACATGTCCACTGCGTGGGACGTAACTTCAACTGGTGCCGTGGCGGTATCAATGGTTGGGCTACTAGCAGACCTTCAGCCAAGTGGATTGTGGATAGCGGCTGACGGATCATTCTTCGTCTACGTTGGTGACAACGGCAACGATGTCCACAAGCACGCTATGCCAACCCCGTGGGATCCAAGTAGCGCGTCTTCAGTACCAGACGCCAGCTACGACATGACTTCAGATGGGGTTACCTCCCCCACCGCAGTGCATTTTAATGGCGACGGCACAAAGATGTTCGTCATGGAGGCTCCAGCAACGTACTTGATTAATGAGTTCACCCTATCCACAGCGTACGACCCCAGCACTGCCACCTTTGTAGGTGACTTTAACCTTGGTACTGGGTCTGGTAATGCTTACCAACACGGTCTCTGGATAAACAGCACTGAGATCTACGTCAACACCCAGGCTGACACTATCCATAAGTGGACCTTCGATGGCAATACTGTTGCCAGCATAGTCTACGACTCTTCCCAAGGGTACACCCAGGTACAGAGCGCACCAAGAGGACTGTGGATGAACGACGATTGGGTTGCGTACATGGACTGGAACGGGCTTGATCAAGTCCACATTCACGCTTGGGGACCACACTCCTAATGAGTTTACAAAAATGTCTAGCGCAGTATCCTGATATTGCTGCTAGTTACGAGGCAAGCGGCATTAACGAACGTGCCGCCGAACTTGTAGCTGGTGGCGCGACTCCTGCTGCCGCAGAAAACCAAGCAATTAGTGAGCACCTACGAACCCTACGAACGTCTATGGACGGGATGGAAGGTGCCCCTCCTCGAATACTCTCAACCCGTCAGCCAACAGCAGTAAAGGCAGACGAGGATCCATTGGCCGAAACCTTAGTGTCAGGTGTGGCAGCAATGCAGCGGGATAAAGCCTCGTTCGATAAGAACGTCGCCATCGTGGCACAGTATCCCAATTACCGGGAAGCGAAGACCGCTGATACTACTGAGAAGAAAGCTGAAAGATTCATCAAGCATGTTAAAGAAAACCTCCTGTGGATCTACAATCAGATGGACCCCGCTGTGCGCTTCCAAGCAATGCAGTGGTACGACGGGGCCAACAACTTAGCTAATAGATTTGCTGAGAGCTACGGCGTATCCGCTCAAGAAGTGGGCGGCGTAATTGCAGTAATGTCTCCTCAGAAAGATTGGTACATGAACGTCAGTTTGGCTGAGCGGGTATTGGATGCTTCGATCAATAACGGAGACCGTACCTGGGATGAAGGAATGACTGCAACTGCAGCAACAATCTTCTCCGATCCTAAGTTCAAGCCAATGGTAGCTGAAGCCAGCGGCAAGACTCTCAACGAGATACAAGACCCTACAATCAAAGCCCTGTGGATTAGAACCTACGACCAGACTCATAACACTAGAGCGTATCGTCAGGTAACTCCAGGTGGCATATTCCAGAACTACGTACAGACAGCTGCAGGTAACAACGCAAAGGTAGCTTGGGGATCCCTGAGTGAGATAGCTAAAGCTGTACGAATAATTCAAGACCCATCAGTTGAGACTATAAATGCACAGCTTGGTGGGCAGCACAAAGTTCGTAACTTCTACAACAACATAGTTAGCCCACGAGCAGACCAGGAAAGCGTGACCATCGATACACATGCGGTAGCTGCTGGTTTACTTCGACCACTGAGTGGAAACTCTACTGAGGTACTGCACAACTTTGGGCAAGGGGCGTCATCCTCTACCGTATCTGGTATGCGAGGAACGTACGGGCTATACGCAGAAGCGTACAATCGTGCCGCAGCAGAAGCCGGCATACTCCCACGACAAATGCAGTCTATCGCCTGGGAAGGTGTGAGGGGTTTGTTTACAACTGGTTACAAGAATCAGAAAGCCAACACAGACGCCGCTGAGCAACAGTGGAACAAATATAAGAAAGGACAACAGTCATTAGATAATACGAGGAAAGCTATCCATGCTCACGCCAACGGAATCAATACTCCAGACTGGTACAGACCCGATACTCGATACGATGAAGCGGATGTCGATTCCAGTTACAAGGGAAGCGTACCTGCAGTTAGCCTACCCGGACGGGGCTCCAACCCCGTGGACGGGGGAATTGGAGGAGTCCCTACCGCAAGAACTGCAAAAGCAGAGCTTGTTGAAACTACGTACAAGAAGAACGCCTCCCCTGGAGAATTCTCCAATGCTCTCTTAGCTGCCAAACATGCAAGTGAGACCGGTGCGTTTGTAGAAGCGTACACTCCTGCAGAATATGCAGACATGAAGTTGTTCCTGGCAGATGATGGTTTGTCTGGGTTCGCCATCAAGTCTGACGGAGATATAGTTTCTGTCTTCAATTCACCAGAATCTCCAAGACGCGGAGAGCTGGGTAGAATGATCCCATTAGCTCTTAAGAATGGCGGCAAGAAACTTGACGCGTTTGACGGGTTCTTAACGAGCGCATACGAGAAGTACGGATTCGTAGAAACCGGAAGGGACAAGTGGAAAGATAAGTTTGCTCCAGAGGGTTGGGACTACGAGGCATTTGGCAGACCAGATGTTGTGTACATGGAGTTCAAGAAAGACGGCAGAACATTCAGGGACTTCTTCTCTGGCGTAACTGAGGGTGCCACAGGTGTTCCATCAATCAGCGGCGAGTACTCTCCAATAGTCAACCAGATACCCAGGGCATACCATAAAGAGTATATGCAGCATAAGGGTTCGTTTGATGACCACATTGCGCTGAGCATTCCTGGCTACAGAGATTTCCAATACCTTATAGGTGATGCCCTGGTTAACACATTTGACTCTGGTGTAATGCTAGACGTCGGTGCGTCTGAAGGAACCCAGGCTAAGACAATCACATCCAGGTCCAAGGGCAACATTAAGACTGTGGCCTTAGATCCTAACGTGTCGATGAGAAACAGTTTTAACGACATATCACAGGTTGATGGTGCTACCTTCGACATGACTGCACTGGGCGTAACTCCAGAAGAGACAGGAGTAGCTTGGACAGAACCTGACGGTACTGACATTGAGTACTTCGATGCTAAGGGCGAACAGTTCGACATCGTACAAGAGTCTATGGTCTTCCAGTTCATCAGTCCTGACAGACAGAGACAGATTGCGCGCATCGCTGAGCTAACTAAAGACAACGGCATAGCTATCATTCAAGAGAAAGTGTTCACTGAGAACTGGGCAGCGAATGAAGCTAAGAAGAACGACGAATACAAATCTAAGTACTTCGACAAGAAAGACCTTGACGCTAAAGCAGCGGAAGTCCTTGAGGGTATGAATGAGAATATCGTAGACCAGGATACTCTCGAAGATATCTTACAGAAGAACTTCGCTAATGTTGAGCAGATTTGGGACTCTGGAAACTTCAAAGGATACGCTGCAAGTAACAGTAAGCAGACCCTCAATAAGTTCCAGAAGAACCTGGGTGACACCAGTACTGACTTCGACACCCGTCCAACTAATGACGATGCTGTGATAGAGAAGCTGTTTCAGATAGACCTTGAAATGACTGCAGAAGAAGAGGCGGCGATAGAAGACCTATTGGCACTGCTCCCAGATTCTGAAGTTGAGATACTAGGTTTCGACGAGACAACTACCGGCACTGAAGCTGACGCTGCAATACTGAAGCGAGCTAAGAACAAGTACGAGTACCTGGGTGCGTCAGGTATAGAGGCTGCAGAGTGGATCCGTGGCTTTAAGAAGTTTGGTGCGGAAGGTATGACTACCGAAGCGCGGATGGCTAGAGCCAAGGCTATGGGGTACAACACTGACGAGATCTATTACCACGGTACAGGTAAGAGCTTCCGAGCATTCGTTTTAGACAGGAACGACATGGGGCGCGACTTTATATTTGTAACCAAAGACAAGGAGTTTGCATCTGAGTTTGGCATGGGGTCTATAGTTGGTGGGAACGTACTACCACTGCTTATAAGAGAGACCAAGATCCTTGACCACACGGACAATGACTCCTGGTACGACGACATAGAGGCGCACCTGCTGGACCTACTTACTGATGAAGACCCTACCTTATTGGGGGATGACCTGGACTTCGCAATCAACTGGAGAACGTCAGCACTATCCGCTGGTAACTGGGAAGTTGTGGAGACCGACGACGTGCTTCAGCAAGCTATCCGAGACGCCGGATTCACAGGGTTCACTGTGTTGGAAGGAGGTGATCCAGTTTTGGGACAGGCCGATCCGTACAACACAAAGAACACTGCTCTCTACAATATAAACGACCTTCGTTCTGTACACGCTACTTTCGATCCTGATAGATCCAGTGAGGGTACTCTGCTGGCTCAACGTCGGAAGGGAACCAAGCGAGGGGAGACTGAGCTTACCAAGGAAGGCGATAGGATTGTGCGCTTGACTGAGGCTTCAGATCTATCCACATTCTTACATGAGGCTGCTCACGTATTCTTAGAGGTAGAGAAGCAATTCGCCAATGAGTATGGACTTGGCTCAAACCAGGAAGCACTCCTTAAGATGCTGGGTGTTAAATCATTCAAACAAATTACTCGAAGAGAGCATGAGCTATTTGCCAGAACCTTTGAGGACTACCTAAGAACTGGCAATGCGCCAACAACTACTCTTCGCTCTGCGTTTGCTGCGTTCTCCAGATGGCTTACCAATGTGTATAGATCTGTTAAGCAGATAGGACTGAAGCTGGACCAGGAAGCAATCGATGTGTTCGATAGGCTACTGGCTACCCAGGCAGAGATCGACGCGGCTGCAGCTTCTCCAGAATACGACAAGTACTTCGAGTCTAAAGAACAGGCCGGCATGTCCGAAGCCGAGTGGAAGAAGTACCTGGAACGCCAGGATAAGGTGAAGAACAAAGCCGAGTCCACAGTCTACGAGAAGATAATCGCACAGTACACCAGGCATAAGACCAAAGTGTGGAAGGATGAGAAAGCCCCTATCTTCGAACAAGAGAAAGAGCGGTTGTCTAAGACACCCCTGTACGTAGCAGAAGGTATTATTACTGAACTGAAGCTGGATCCAGAGTACGTGAAAGAAGCTGTAGGTTCTGAAAGTATCCCACCAAATATGTTACGACTGGTTAAGAAGGGTGGGGAAGACCCCGGTCCTATAGCAGAAGAGTACGGCTTCAATTCTGTAGAAGCAATGCTCACTGAGATAACCAGTACTCCGAGTTTAAACAAAGCAGCCAACGATGCTGCAGAAGCTACGATGGTCGCCAAGTACGGAGACATCCTAAACGATGGAACTCTGGAAGCTGAAGTTAGAGAAGCACTCCACAATGAGGAGCAGGCCAACCTGCTGATCTCAGAGCTACGTCAGTTGTCTAAGAAAACTCGTAAGCCAGTGATCGACAAGCAGTACCTGAAAGCTAAAGCAGAAGAGCTTGTATCAACTATGACTTACTCTGAGATGAAGCCAGAGAAGTACCGTAGGGCTGAGCAACGTGCCGCTGTGAATGCAGCCACTGCCAGCACCCCGGGACAGGCATATGAATTTAAAGTACAACAGTTAGCCAACCACCAGATGTACATAGCTGTGAATGCAGCCAGACAAAACGCTACTCGATTCCGTAATCACATCAAGGGGGTTCAGGGTAGAACGTACCGGGGATCTCAAGTGGACCCAGAGTACATCAACAACATGAAGCAGCTGGCAAAGTCTTATGACATGACCAACAGACCTAAGATGGAGAAACGCGTTAAGCGAGCCCAGGCGTTCCTGGGTTGGTTGAATGGGCAGATAGTTGCCGGCGTCGATATCAATCTTAAAGACATCAGTATGCTGGAGCTACAACAGGGAGGCACCACGTTGCCGTCCTTCGACGAGATGACATTTGACCAGCTACGCAGTACCTATGAGATGCTGAAGCACATGCGCTTTGTGGGAGGCAAGATAGCTAAGGGTGAGAACGCTGAGCTGATGGCAGAACGTGAAGCCGCAATCGACCAGGCGATAGCCAGTGGGAGTACTAAGGGCCGCGATAAGTGGAAGTCAGATAAGTCCAAGCAGCGCAGGTTCAACTTACAGCATACCATTAACCTACTTCCTTCACTTCGGAACCTAGTACGTACCCTGGACGGAGATCCAAATTCTAAAGGTGGCGCGTTCTTCGACATGATTATTCGTAGAGTAAACAGAGCCGAAGGACAGAAGCTTGAACTACATGAATCCTTCTATGGAAAGTTCGATGAGCTGATGGGGGACATGGACCCGTACCTACTTAGCGATACTAGTAACAGCGTTCGAGAAGTGACACGACAGGACGGATCTAAGTGGGCTTTGTCTGCTAGACAGAGGTTCATGTTAGCTACGTACTGGGGCACTGAGAGCAGCAGACAGAGGGTACGAGATGGTTTCAGTGTCACTGATGCAGAAGTGGCACAGATGCTTGCTCACCTGGGCAACGAAGAGCTTGAGATGGTTAAGGTTGTGTGGAAGCATAGCGACCACATGATGGGTCCACTGTTCGCAGCTGCAGTAGAGCGCGAAGGTGTAGCCCCGTCGAAGTTAGTACACACTCCTTTCGTAGTTAATGGTGTCTCAATGCCTGGTGGACACATGCGGTTGTTCTACGGTGAGTCTACGTCTGCCCTTGAGCAGAAGATACGCCTGGATGAGAACCCACTGAATGTGGTCAACTCTACTGTGCCAAGTGTGTCTGCATCTGCTAAGGAAAGAGCGGATGTAATTAAAGGCAAAAAACTTTTACTAGACACCAGCAACATCTTCAGAAATATAGAAGAGAATATACATTTCATTGCGTACTCTACTGTAGCTACTGAGCTGCAGACTGTCTTTAATAACAAAGAGGTGCGGGATGCTATCGCTGAGAATCACGGGGAGGGATTTGACCGTGCTCTTCTACAAAACATCCAGGGACTAACTACAAATTACAAAGAGAGTGAGCCCTCCGCTGGTCTTGCTGCAATCATACGTAGGATGAGAAACGCCAAGTCAATGATGTACTTGGCTTACAACTTGAAGAACATCACTCAGCAATTCGCATCTGTGATTCCCGCAGGTATCGAGAGTGGACCATTCAACTACGTCAACGCTGCTACAGATTTCTTCGCTAACTACGCTGACAACGTAGCTTTTGTTGAAGAGAACTCTGCCCAGATGAGAGGACGTAAAGCTCATCTCAATAGAGAGCAGTCTGAGATTATGGCTAAGGTAGTAACTGGGAGCAAAGCAGAGAAAGCGTTTCAGACTTTTGCTAAGCACGGGTTCAGCCCACACGTAGTAATAGATCAGATGATAGCGTACCCATTGTGGAAGCAGACCTTCCTGGGAGAGATGAACGCTCACGGTGACAAAGAGAAAGCTACTATCAATGCTGACGTAGCTGTAGCTGAGACAGTAGGATCTGGCATGGACATCCATGTGGGTAAAGTGTTCCGCTCGAACGAGAACTCTTACATCAAGATGCTGACAGTATTTGGATCCTGGTTCAACAGCTCCATCTTCCAGAGAGCCTACAAAGGTACCATGGGTGGCAAGAAGTTTCTCTCTAAGCCGGCGTTCTCTGCCCTGGTTATCTCTCCGTTCCTGACGATGATGATATCTGAAGTAATTGTGATGAACATCTGGAAGGGAGAGGACGAAGACGATCCATTCTGGAAGTGGGCTGCTAAAGGGTACGGCTCCTTCATGGGTGCAACAGTTCCTGTGGTAGGAGACCTCGTCTCTATGCTCACAGGGGGAACTAACTTCAGGCCAAGTACTCTTATGGAGGATGCGGTCTACGGTGTACAGCAAGCTCCTGGGATCCTCAAAGGGGTGGCTGACGGAGACACCACTGGATGGGAAGTAGCTGAGGACTTCATCAAGTTGGCCGGCAGCTTTATACCAATGCCTGGGTCTGGTAACATAGTGCGCGCCTTGGACTTCGCTGACGCAGTGCAAACAGGGGAAGAAGAGATACCAGATAATGTGGTACCATTTATGCGTAAGGGCTTCCAGGCAGTCGTGGAAGGTTCAGACAAGAATCCGAGGAGATAGTAATGACTACGGCACAGACAGATAGACTGGGAGCAACACCGAGTGGGGGCGTCAAGCCCCCTTGCGTTGTAGCTACCACAGCTAACATAACTCTAAGCGGCGAACAGACCATAGATGATGTGGCTGTAGTTGCTGGAGACAGAGTGTTAGTCAAAGACCAGACCACTGGGAGTGAGGATGGTATCTATCTTGCTGCAGCCGGTGCCTGGGCTCGTGAGCCAGACTGGAACGCCAGCGATGATATGCTTTCAGGGATGACAGTTCCGGTCGCGGGGGGCACGGTAGGTGGTTTGCAAATTTATATGATAACTTATAGCGGGAGCTTCACAATAGACTCCACTGAGATAACGGCTACGGCCATATAGGAGAGATGTATGTTTGGGTTTGATAAAGTAACTGCAGGCTACGACCTGCTTAAGAAAGGCAATGCTGTAGCTGACCCTGGTAAATGGAAGAAGCGGCAGATAACTGTGACTGCAATCACTGCTTTGATCTGGTCAGGCATTAAAGGTGCCCAGGTTTTTGCAGGAATTGAAGTCCCCATCGACGAGGATACAGTGGACCAGATAGCTGTCGGTGTCCTGGCTTTCGTCAACTGGGTGTTCACTCTTACCACAAGTAAGACTATTGGTATCGGAGAAAAGTAATGGAGCTATTAACATATCTAAGTCTTGTTAAGCGCCTGTGGAAAACAGTCGTGGAGCTGGTAGTTATCATAGAGCATGAGATACCTGACGAAGGTTCTGGCTCCAAGAAGTTGGATGCGTTTGATGTGCTGCTGAAAGGTGCCATAGATAGAGCTGACGACTTCGACGAACCGATGGAGACAATCGCTCCTGTTGCACACAATATTGTGACTGCAGTAGTTGCATTGTTTAAAGCTACTAGGTGGCCGGCTACTCCAGAGGAGTAGCTCTCTGATACATGGGGTTCTCTCTGAACCCCTCAAGCTCCTCGCACAAACTATCGTACAACTCCTCGTTAAGCGGATAGACTACTCTACTAGCTGAACGTGTGGAAAGTCTTTGTAGTTTTTCCACAGACCTCCCCACTGCAGTTTGTACCCCAGGGCGCAGCCTGCTTGCAGAAATGATGCTGCCACTATCGCCATATGCTTTTGATCCCATGAGGCTCTCCCGTTAACGTATGCGTAAAAGTCAAGAGCCTTACCAGACTGGTGGTAGCTCTTATGCTTGTGCCCATCTAACTGGCTTAGCTTTCTCTCCCACAGCTCTCGTTGTTCTTCGGCAGTACGCAATCCACCATGCTGTGGTATACCAAAATCAATTGGTGATATCTGAAGAGCCAGGTTTGCTACTGCTATAAGACGTTGGTCAACTCCAACCATCCTGTCTTTAGATCTATCGCTGAATGCGTACGTCATATCAAACTCCAGGGGGAGTACCCAGTTACCTGGGAGGGTTGTCACTAGTAATAGCAATGTGGATATCATCTTCTATTTTTAATCCACACGATAAGCGCCACGGTAAGTGCCGCAGCCATGTATCCCATTGAGAACGCGAACAGCATTCCCACATTATACTGATTGATTAGATCCATTTCCAAATACCTCGTTGGGGTCAACAGAATAACCCTGTGCTTTTTCATATGCAAACGTAATCTCTTTCGGAGCACTAAGGTTAATCGACAGGTGCCCGGGTGTCACGTACAACCTGGACCTCCCTCCCTCCTGTGGGATCTTGTGCGCGCTTCTACCCTCGCTTAGGCAGGGGTGCTTTACGTACCCAAGATTCACCAGTGCTTTTGCAAATGAGTTATGATTAAATAGAACCCTCTTCTCCAACAGGTAGTCTTGAGCTGCCATCGTTGATACCCAACCCCCAGAGAACCCAGGCACGTCACTTCCAGCTGCGTCCTCTATCGCTGCCTCAAGTGGGGTCTTAGATACCCTCCAGCATTCTTCCATGCTCGAAGAGATTGGTCCGGTTGAGAGCAGGGACGGATCGAATTCTTTCGGTATGTCGTAGTTATGCAACCAGTGGTTTATGATCTCCCTGCCGTTGTGGTTATCTCTCCAGTCCCTCCATTTCGCCCAGTACTCAGACGTCATTCCAGATGCGATCACGTCTGACTTTGATTGTTGAGCAGAGTAGATGACCACGTACCGTCTGTTATTCTCCATCACTGGGAAGCTAGTCTTGTCATTAAACATCCCAAACCAATTAGCTACGTTGTCTCCCATAAATTGGTCCTGGCCTTTGGCCTGGAACTGGAGCCTTGGAGAAGTGATCATCGTCTTAAGCGCGGCATGTGTTCCACCACCCTTATCATCACCCCTAGCTTCTTCCAGTATCACCAGCAGCATTGCAAACATCCACGAGTTAAACTTTGCTCCGCTACCTCCTAAGGACTCTGCGTCTGGTCTGGTTGTGTACCGCTCACCTACTGCAAACTCTACAGCTTGGCCGATAGTTGACTTACCATTTCCCTCAGCTCCCTGGAGCAGGAGGCAGTACTGAAATTTCTCTCCGGGATATTGTACAATTCCCGCAAGGTAACTGAGTAGGATTTCCCTGTCCCTATCATCCGGCACGATACGCCGTACAATATCAAGGAATGGAGAAGGGTCTCCTGCCAATTGTGGAGTGGTAATTGGGATGTAGATATTGACGTAAGTTCTTCCTTCCTTGTTAATGACTGCACCTGGAGCCTCCTTCGGACGGAACAGTACTCCGTCAACTTTAGAAAATGAATAAGCCTGTGAGTTAGTGAAGCACTCCCAAGCAGATTTGGAAGTCTTGTGGTTAGCCATGTCCATTGAGAACAACTTGCCTCCGTACGCAACGTCGAACCTCTGCTTGTCCAGGAGATCGCCCCTGGGTGTGAGCACTCTATTCTTATCGAAAACGTAGTGGCACCCGGCAAAGAAGCTCACCTGCTCTTCCACAAACATGGTTGCACTTCCGGGGTTGATAGTGCCGGCTGGCTCTGTTGCGTGGTCTGCAACACTTGGGGTACTGGATGGACCAGGACCGGGTGATGTTGGGTCAGGTTTCTTGCCGTTGGAGTTGTAGTACGTTTCTTGTTGAACACATGCCTTACGAATAGTCTTCGGTAGGTAGTACTCCTCTCGGGCTTCCCACTTCTCACGCTTCAACTCAGAGCGTTCCATTATCGTGCGGATTCTTTCATGGTTTCCACCAGTCCAGAACGCAAGGTGTTGTGCTAGTGCTGCATCAGCTGAGCTTCCATCCCATGGGTTATCATCGTGGGGGTAGGCCACCGACAGGACATCTTCGTTAGCCTCGAATAGATCTTTGAATGTGGCCTTGCCAGCGAAGACAGAGTTTGCACCCCGAGCTTTACTGGCTTTAGCTATGAGTATGTCGTCGTCATCTGGACCAAACCAATCTGGGTGAGGGAAGTCATTCCACTCTCCGTCATCTACAGTAGCTGACCCAGAGAAGTACGCATCAACCAGGGTGGGTAGTATGTTAGAACAATCTAAGTCTGCGTTACCCTCGGTATCATTACCCGTGAGCATTACGAATCTGTCTTCAGTATACAGCTCGATACCCATCTGGATATTCTTGCAGGTGTGCTCCGGACAGACGCCAGTACCGAAGATGTGTAGTCCAGTACCAGATTGTGATCTCTCTACCGCAGCACCAGCGAATGCTTGAAGCGACCACTCGGCTACAGGATTAAGTTCTCCGTTCTCGTCTATGCACTTGTCGATATCGTAGAAGAAGAATGGGTCTTCCCTGGTGAACACAAAGCCAAGCTTGTACTCATCCCCAAGTAGCTCCAAGTAATCGTTTGCCTCTTCAAAACTTAACCAGATCTCTTTGTCGAGAATACTTCCTGGCTCCATTGATCGGTAATCTAGGGGTAGCTTTATTATCTTGCCTTTCCTTTCGGCAAGTTGGCACAGTATGAACTGCGGAAAGCGACCAAGACCTGCTAGGGCTCTCGGTAAATTCTGCATTTATTTTCCTGTAAGGTATTCTAAAGCCGCGCTTCTATTAGCTTGGCTTAGGTTTTTCTGATGGACTGGGTCAGCTACCATTTGAGAAAGGATCACTACGTCCTGCTCGGTGGATGCCCTGCGTGCGACGGCTCTTCGTAGCTGAGCCATTGTGTTGTAGTAGCGTGAGACTAGTCCGTTTGAGATGTCGGCTCTCCGGGCTACCAGTTCCCTGGTCATCTTGTTGAGGCCAACTTCCCGAGCTACTTCAGTGGCGGCGTCTATGATTAAACGCTTGCGCTTTTTGGGGTTCATTCTCTCGTGTGTCATTTCAATTCATCCTCATGGGGATTTGAAGTATAGTTTGTTGTAGACGGTTCAGTCAACTGAAGACGCCGATGGACACTGTTGGACGTCAGTCACAGGGTTCCAGTACCGGAAGCAAAGCCTGCGTCGCCGCCGAGTGACTTGATTAGCTCGATAAATTTAAGCTGCGCTGCCTCTCGTTGGGTACCTTTGTACGTCCAGTCTTCTCTCTTAACCTCCCTGGCTACGAACTGTCCGATGGTTTGACCCACCATATCTTGTGTTATAACGACTGGCCGTATACCAATTAGGTCCGAAGACTTAATCATCTTACCCATCTTTACAGAGTCATTTGCCAGTCCAAATCTAAAATAGTTACCACTGGCATCTTGAGCAGCACCCACGTTGTTGCGCCACAAGGTCATGCCTTTTTGAGCAGCTTCGACTCTGATCTCTGCCTGGACTACACTCTCTAGTTTTTTAGACGTCATAGTCACCACCCGTACGTGTCAGTGTCGTCACTGGCATTCAACATTAAGTATACCGTTATGGAACATGCGCCAGCGAACCACACCGTCGCAATTAAAAATTGGATAGGGAAGCTGAAAGAGTTGAACCACTCTTCGAGGTACACGAGGCCGGAGACAACGGCAACAAGGCAGCACGTCCCAATGATGCTATACAGTACCGCTTTAACCATGCTCATAGCCGCACTCCTCTGGTTTTGATAAATGGGCTACTTCAGTGTCGGTCATCTCTCTAGCACCGAACTCTACGAACTGACCAATCGTACACTCGTC